>C688J18823_10000018_pt1 | contig 133069 bp, 99 predicted proteins | sample HopSoiMetagenom1_FD_18823 | JGI IMG/M metagenome (IMG submission 18823)
TGTGGAACGAAGGCATCCTGCGCGAGACGATGGAAGCCGCAAGCAAAAATGGCTCGACTCGGAACCCCATCCAACAGAAGATCGGCGATTATTGGGCCTCCTGTATGGATGAGAGCGGGATTGAAGCCGCTGGACTGAAGCCGTTGCAGGCAGAGCTCGATCGCGTCGCCGCGGTTAAATCCAAGAAAGACATCACCCTTGAGATCGCGCATCTTCAGCACTTGTACCCTGGCGCGTGGCAGCCAAGTGACAATCAAACCAACTCGACATTGTTCGGCTTCACCGGGCAGCAGGACTATGACAATGCTTCGATGGTCGTCGCAGGACTGGATCAGGGTGGTTTGAGCCTGCCCAACCGTGACTACTACCTGAACACAGACGAAAAGTCGAAGGAACTGCTCACCAAGTACCGCGCTCATCTGCAAAAGATGTTCGCTCTTGCGGGTGAGCCGGAGGCGCAAGCCACTGCTGACGCTGGCACTGTAATCGAGATTGAAACCGCTCTGGCCAAGGCGCAGATGGATAACGTGAAGCGCCGTGACCCCAAGAACGTCAACAACAAAATGAGTCTCGCGCAAATCCGCGAACTCATGCCCTCGATCAATTGGGATGCCTACCTAAAGGCGGTGAAGGCTCCCGTTGCCGATCACTACATTGTGACTTCGCCCGATTTCTTCCGGGCGGAAGAGAAACTGCTCAACGATCATCCGCTTCCTCACTGGCAGGCCTACCTGCGGTGGCAGGTGATTCATCGATCTGCGCCGTTTCTGACCAAGGCACTTGTCGACGAAAACTTCGATTTCTTCGCGCATACTCTCGCCGGGGCCGAGCAGCAACTTCCGCGTTGGCGCCGATGCGTCCATGGCGCCGACCGTGATCTCGGAGAAGCGCTCGGACAGGCCTACGTTGATCGCGCGTTCCCGCCTGAAAGCAAGGCCCGCACTCTGCAATTGGTACACGCAATCGAGACCGCGCTGACCTCGGACATTCAAAGCCTCAGCTGGATGTCATCGGCTACGAAGGAACAGGCTGCCGTTAAACTGAAAGGGATCGAAGACAAGATCGGCTATCCCTCGCGCTGGCGAGACTACTCCACGGTCAAGATCTCCCGCGACAGCTGGCTCAACAACGTTGCGAACGCATCCTCCTTTGAATTCGAACGCTGGGTCGCGAAGATCGGCAAACCTGTGGATCGTTCCGAATGGACGATGACTCCTCCTACGATCAACGCCTACTACGATCCGCAGCTCAATACCATCAACTTCCCGGCCGGAATTCTCCAGCCACCCTACTTCGATGCGTCGAAAGATGATGCCGTAAACTACGGGGCCATCGGCATGATCATCGGTCACGAGATTATTCACGGGTTCGACGATCAGGGGCGGAAGTTCGATTCCAAGGGAAACCTGCGCGACTGGTGGACTGCCGAGGACTCCAAGCAATACGACGAACGCGGCAAATGCATCTCCGACGAATACACGCAAGAAGTTCCCGACGCAGGCGATGGCGTGAAACAGAATGGCTTGCTGACCCAAGGCGAGGATACCGCCGACAACGGTGGCCTGCGACTTGCGCTTGCCGCCCTGGAAACCACGTTGAAGCAGCAAGGAAAGACGCTCGACGACAAAGGCCCCGACGGCTGGACCTATCGTCAGCGCTTTTTCCTGGGCACCGCATATTCATGGTGTGCGAATATACGGCCGCAGATCGCTCGCCTGATTGTCACGACCGATCCGCATTCCCTGCCGGTATTCCGCATCGACAACGTGGTGTCGAACATGCCGGAATTCGCCGACGCATTCAGCTGCAAAGCCGGACAGAAGATGGTCCGGGCGAATGCATGCCGAGTGTGGTAAGCAAATGTTAGGGCCAGCCCGGAAAGGCTGGCCCTTTTCCAATTCATGTCGCGACCCCCGTCAGCGACGGCGAAGCCGAGCGCCGCGTTGCTGATTCAAGCGCTGATGAGGGCTTTCGCCCCAGTGTTAACGGTTAATATCATCCTTATTCTGCAGCCGCTTTAAATACCCCTGCAGCGCGTTCATATTCGCCTCAGGCGCTCCTGGCATCGACAGCTTGAGTTCCTTCACTGCACTGTCGAAATCTCCCTTGGCGCTATACACGCGGGCCAACCCAAGATGCGAGGTCCAATACTCTGGATACTTCTTGGCGTTCGACTCGTATATCTTTAGCGCCTCGTCCTGCTTCTTCTCTCCTTGAAGCTGCCGGCCGTACACATACAGCTGCACGGCGTTGGCTTTCTCGAGAGCTTTCTCCTTGAAAGACGAAGCATCTTGCTGCCGCCCCATTGCTTCCAGGATTTTCGATTTGTTCATCAGGTTGTCATAACGCTCCTCGGCCTGGATCGATTGATCCTCATCTTTGAGGGCTTCCTCGAGATTAATCTTGTTGGCGAGGAAATATCCGGCAGCGTCGTCCCAGCCTTCCCAGTAATACTGGTTAAGGCCATGCAGTTGACGGTGAATGCTTGCTGTTACGAGGTCATTCACATTGACGTGCACTTTGAACGGAACTGCGACCTTTTCCCACCGCATGATGACGACCGTGGAATCCGGCTTGACATCGTCGAAATCGTACGCGAGTGCGTCGCGCAACTCTGCCGCCTGTGGCTTCACGTTGACGCGCAAAGCGTCTTCCTCCTGCTTGTAACTAAAACTGCCCCAGGACGTCGCATTCTTCGAGAAGATGATGGTCCACTGGTTTTCATTCGGGATCATGTGCAGCCCGTACGTGCCTTTCTCGAGTGGCTGACCTTCGATGGTGACTGGATCGGTGAAGGTAATCGTCGTATTCTCATTCGCTCCCGCCCGCCAAACTTGGCCGTACGGAACGACCTTGCCCCAAATCTGGCGTCCATTCGCCAGCGGACGATGATAGTGAATCGTGACATCGGTTATGCCGATGCGCTGCGATACGAGCGCGCGCTGGCTCGCTCGCGGCAGGTCGAGCATCAATGTTTCCCCAGTCGCGGTCTGAGCCTGACTGAAATTCGCAATGAACAACACAGCAAGCAATAAAATCAGCGGACGAATTCTTTGCATGGAAGCTCCTGTCGTTGCCCGGGGATCAGGCAATCAAATTGTGGTCAGCATCGGATTGAAATGAATCGAGCACACTCTGGCGTGCCGATGCGCTTAGACGGCTGGAACAGAGCGAAGTGAGCGTCAAAACGGTTGTTAGCTGGGTGTCAGGGACAGAAGCTGCGGCAGACAAGACATTCTCTGCAACCAGCTTTCGGAGTGGGACATCCATTCGGGGAAGGATCGCAGTGTCCCGGACGAGAGTGCTACGATCCATTCAAGTGCAAGTCATGCTCATTCATGAAATCCAAAACACAGAATGCCGCGAGATTCTAACGCGTGCCTCCATTGGAAGGCTCGGCTGCTCGCTCAACGACCAACCTTATATCGTGCCGGTGGGCATCGCCTACGAAGATGGCTACATCTACGTCTTCTCGACCCTGGGGCAGAAAATTGAGTGGATGCGCGCGAATCCCAAAGTATGCGTGCAAGTGGACGAGATCAACGCGCAATCGGATTGGGTCAGTGTCATTGCCAATGGCGAATATGAAGAATTGCCAGATCCGCAGCGCGGCGATGAACGCGCCCACGCCCGCCGCCTCATGGAAAAGCGCCATCACTGGTGGTTGAACGCGTTGGCGGAACGCCGTATTCAGCTGCGCGACCAGGACATTACGCCCGTCTTCTTCCGTATTCACGTAAGTGCCGTAACCGGCATGCGCGGGAGAGCGGAAGAAAAATAGCTCGACCTCCCTCTTGACAACACCCCCCNGGCGGAGCACAATCNNCTTAGGCGAATAAAAAGCGAAAATGCATGATCTCGCCTCNGGGGCCTCAGCTCCGGCGTTCCCTGAAATCTTNGAGGTTTTTATGTCTTCCGCGGTGATTTCCACTTCGGCGGCCTTGCGCCGCCCTTTTCTTTTTGAGGCTGACGCCGAGCCCGACGTCTATTGTCATCCTGAGCGGANCGGGACATGCGTGAAGCGCATTTCCCGCGGAGTCGAAGGATCCCTAGATGACCCTAGATTGGCGAGCGTACTTCCCGCTTCCCAGCTCGCCATCCGCCCCGCGTCGGAAATGGCCTCCAGCGGCATCCCCGAACTCGATGCCCTCACCGGCGGCCTTCCCCGCGGATGCCTCACCGAAATCTGTGGCGCCGCCTCCTCCGGACGAACCACGGTCCTTCTTGCCACGCTCGCAGCGGCCACCCGCCGGGGAGAATTCTGTGCCGTGATCGATGCCAACGACTCGTTGGATCCCCAATCAATGGCGGCCGCTGGAGTGGATTTAGACCGCCTGCTCTGGGTGCGCTGCGGAGAAGAGATTGCTTCGAAGTCCAAATCCCCGGAAGGTGGGTGCCCCACCCCACGCCCTTTTCGTAGGGTGGAGATTTTCTCACAAAAGGATTCCACGATCGCCGGTTCAAAAGAAATTTCATCGCGCGAATCCGAGCACCGCCTCGAGCAAGTCCTGCGCGCGACCGACCTGCTGCTCGAAAGCGGAGGCTTCGGCCTGATCATCCTCGACCTGGCCGACGTGCCGCCGCAATCGGCGCGCCGCATTCCGCTGACCACGTGGTTTCGCTTTCGCCGCGCCGTCGAACACAAAGCCACAATCCTGCTCGCGATCGAGCAGCAGCCCATCGCCGGAAGCTGCTCGTCGCTCCTGCTGAAACTGGAGCCGGCACCCAAAAACAATCATGTTGTCGATATCGAGCCATCAGCCGCAAAGCGGCGACAGAGTGCAGCCCACGCCGCAAGCCGTGGGTTCGGCAATGAGAAAGATCAAGCCCCGGAGGGGCGAAAGAAAAATTACTCGAACACCCCGACGGGTACGGAACTGTCGCACATAAATCTATTCACCGGGTTGGAAATTCATGCGGAACTCATCCGCTCGCGTATGGACCGCAAACCCGCACACTCGATCGCATTCGAAACCAAAACAGCTTGGGCCGGATGAAATCGAACTGGCAGTGATAACTGGCTACTGGATACAGCTTCATGTTCGCCTGCATCTACATCCCGAATTTCTCGATTGCGGCCGCACTCCGCGCGGAGCCGGAACTGCATTCGCATCCCGTTGCCATTTTCGCAGGCAAGCCTCCGCTCGAAAAGCTGATCGCCGTCAATGAATACGCGAAGCGTCTCGGCATCACTCCAACCATGACCAAGGCGCAAGCCGAACTTTGTTCCGAACTCGCGCTGCGTCCGCGCTCTCCTCTGCAGGAAAACTCCACGCATGCCGCCCTGCTCGACTGCGCACAATCATTTTCTCCCTATGTGGAAGACGCTGCCTGCGACACAGTCCTGCTCAACCTCGCAGGAATGGAATCTCTCTTCGGATCGATCTCGAAGATTTGCCGCGCCATCTCCGATCGTGCCGTCGCGCTCGGCCTCTCCGCAAATGTAGCGACGGCCTCGAATCCGGACGCGGCTCTGCTTGCCGCGCGTGGATTTCCTGGCACAACGATCATCCCTGTCGGCAAAGAAGCCGAACAACTTGGCCCGCTTCCGACAGCAGTTCTTTTCAACGATCGCCTCGAAGGTGAAGGAAAAAAAACTGCCGATAACCTCGTCGAGACATTGGATCGCTGGGGAATTCACAACCTGCGTGCTTTAGCCGCGTTGCCTGAAATCGCGCTGAGCGAGCGCCTTGGACAAGAAGGCCTCCGCCTGCAGCAACTCGCGCGCGGCGCCGCCCCTCGCACGCTGGTTCCCGTCGAAGCGCCTCTCGTATTCGAAGAGGCCATCGAGCTTGAACATCCGATTGTTCTGCTCGAACCGCTGGCATTTCTGTTGAATCGACTGCTGGAACAACTCTGCGCGCGTTTGGGATCTCGCGCCCTTGCCACGCAAGAACTGCGCCTCACGCTCGAACTCTCAAACCTTACTGGCGTCGACGATGAGTTTGAAAATCCGGGGATACCGAGTGAAAGTGATGGATCTAAACAAAATCATGTGGGGACAGCCGCCTCGGGTGTCCGGCGGAGCGAAGGTCCGCAACTTTCCAGACGGCATACAAAATTCATCCGCAAGCTGAGCCTTCCTATTCCCATGCTCGACGCCAAAGTTTTCCTGAAACTTCTGCAACTCGACTTGAACGCGCATCCGCCGGGAGCACCTATCATGAAAATCCACCTCACCGCCGAACCCGCGCGTCCCCGATCCGCCCAGGGAGGCCTCTTCCTTCCACCCTCACCTGAACCCGAAAAGCTGGAACTGACTCTCGCCCGCATCGCAGGCATTGTTGGCGAACAAAAAGTCGGAGCCGTGGAGTTGCTCGATACCCATCATCCCAAAGGATTCCGCATGCGCCGCTTTGTCGCAGAAGTTGCGCGCAGAGTTCCAGAAAAGAAAACTCCGGATTCCGCAGAAGCGCAATCGGCCGTCACCGCGCTGCGCCGCTTTCGTCCTCCGCTGCGCGCAAATGTAACTCTGGAAAATGGACAGCCCGAACGGCTGCACTGTGCAAAGAAAAAAGAAGTGCAGGGGGAGGTCCTCTGGAAAGCCGGCCCCTGGCGCTTTTCCGGCGACTGGTGGGAACGCGATGCCTGGTCCCGCGACGAATGGGACCTAGCACTGCGCAACGGAGAAGCGATCTCGTTTCACCGCCTGGTACACGACCTGCTAGGCGGCGGATGGTTCATTGAAGGAACGTATGACTGAAAAGAAGTTAGTACTCAGTTGAACGTTAAGTTTTGTACTGCGTAGTGGGTGCTAGGTACTGAGTACTTGTACATCGAACTGCACGCTCGCTCTGCATTCAGCTTTCTCGAAGGCTCTTCGCTTCCCGAGGAACTGATCGGAGTGTGCCAGCATTACCAGATGCCTGCCATGGCGCTGCTCGACGCGGACGGCGTCTATGGCGCTCCACGTTTCCACCTCGCCGCCAACAAAGCCAAAGTCAAAGCGCACATTGGCGCAGAAGTTTCCGCATCTCTCGATCCTGTCATCCTGAGCGGAGCAAGTGCGGAACGAAGTGGAACGCTTCCGGAGTCGAAGGATCCCTGCCTTACGCACGACCGTGGAAAGTTAGAGATTCCTCGCGCTGCTCGGAACGACAAATCCAACGGGAATGCCAAGTCATTCCGCCTTCCTCTCCTCGTTGCGTCAAGGCCGGGCTACCAGAACCTCTGCCGCCTCATGACCAAAATGAAGCTGCGCGCCAGGAAAGGTGAAGGTGCGGTCACGAAATGGGAATTAGAAGAACATTCGGAAGGTCTCATCTGCCTCACCGGCGGAGACGAAGGCCCGCTGGTCGCAGCCCTGCAGCACGGCGGCCCACAAGAAGCTCAGAAGCAGATCGATCAGCTCATCGCCATTTTCGGCCCAAACAATGTCTATGTGGAACTGCAGCGCCACTTCCATCGCGAAGAAGAATCTCGCAACCGCTTAGCGATCGATCTCGCCCGCGTGTTCCATCTCCCCGTGCTCGCGACGAATGGTGTCAACTACGCTATTCCTAAGGCCCGCGAGCTCTGCGATGCCTTCACCGCGATCCGCCATCATAAAACTCTGTCCACCACCGGTCGGCTGCTCGCCCGCAACTCCGAGCGGCACCTGAAATCTCCGCAGGAAATGCAGCAACTCTTCGCCGATCTGCCCGAGGCGATCACCAACACCGCCGATCTTTCGAAGCGTCTCGAATTCACGCTCAACGACCTCGGCTACGAGTTCCCGCGCTATCCCGTACCCGAAGGCGAGACGATGGACTCTTACTTGCGCGAGCAAGCCTGGATCGGCTTCCGCAATCGCTACGGACGCGCATCGCAAGACATGCAGGCTAAAGCCCAGCGCCAGATCGAAAAAGAGCTCGCGCTCATCGAAAAGCTCAATCTTGCCGGATACTTCCTCATTGTCTGGGACCTGGTGCGCTTCTGCCGCGCAGAAAACATCCTCGTGCAAGGACGCGGTTCCGCCGCGAACAGCGCGGCCTGCTACTCACTTGGCATTACCGCCGTCGATGCCGTCGGCATGGAACTTCTCTTCGAACGCTTTCTCTCCGAAGAACGCGGCGAGTGGCCCGATATCGATCTCGATCTGCCCAGCGGCGACGAGCGCGAAAAAGTCATTCAGTATCTCTACAAGAAATACGGCGAGCGCGGCGCCGCCATGACTGCCAACGTCATCACCTACCGCAACCGCATGGCCGCGCGCGAAATGGGCAAAGCCCTCGGATTCGACCCCGAAACTCTCGCCAAGATTTCTGCTGCAGTTGCGACCTGGGAATTCCGCGACGAAAACGACGCACTCGACCGCCGCTTTCGCGATGCCGGACTCGACCTCTCCCATCCGCGCCTGCGCAAATACTACGAACTCTGCCTGGCCGTGCAGGACCTGCCGCGCCATCTCGGCCAGCACTCCGGCGGCATGGTCATCTGCCAGGGACAACTCGATTCCGTGGTCCCACTCGAACCCGCTTCCATGCCCGGCCGCGTCGTCGTGCAATGGGACAAAGAAGATTGCGCCGACATGGGCATCGTCAAGGTCGATCTGCTCGGCCTGGGCATGATGGCCGTGCTCAAGGACTCCATCGAACTGATTCGTGACCACTACTACGAAGAGGTTGATCTCGCGCATCTTCCGGCGGATGATTCTCAGGTTTACTCGACTCTGCAGCAAGCAGACACAGTCGGAATGTTTCAAGTAGAAAGCCGCGCGCAGATGTCCTGCCTGCCGCGTCTGCGCCCGGTACGCTTTTACGATGTTGTCGTCCAGGTCGCAATCATCCGTCCCGGGCCAATTGTTGGACAGATGGTGAATCCTTTTCTCGAGCGCCGCCAGGGACGGCAGGAAGTCACCTACGCGCACCCTTCGCTCAAACCAATTCTTGAGCGCACGCTCGGTGTTCCTCTTTTTCAGGAGCAGTTGCTGCGCATCGCCATGGTCGCCGCGAACTTCACCGGAGGCGAAGCCGAAGATCTCCGCCGCGCCATGGGATTCAAACGTTCGCAAGCGCGCATGCGCGAGATCGAATCCAAGCTCCGCTCCGGCATGACCGCCAACGGAATCTCACCGAAGGCGCAGGAAGAAATCATCCTCTCGATCACCTCGTTTGCGCTCTATGGATTCCCCGAATCCCACGCTGCCAGCTTCGCGCTCATCGCCTATGCCAGCGCGTATTTGAAGTGCCATTACCTCGCGGCCTTCACCGCCGCGTTGCTGAACAATCAGCCCATGGGTTTCTACTCGCCAGCTACCATCGTGAAAGATGCCCAACGTCACGGCCTGAAACTGCTGCCGGTCGATGTGACGAAATCAGAATGGAATTGCACGCTGGAATCAGTACCCAGTACTCAGCACCCAGTACCCGGTAAAAGCTTTGTCATTCCGACACCCGAGCGCACGCGAGGGGCGGGGGAATCTTCAGACTCGCAACTCGGTACTCAGGACTCGGGACTCATCGCCCTCCGCATGGGACTGCGCTACGTTCGCGGCCTGCGTGAAGACGCTGGAAGGGCCCTGCTTCGGGAACGCGCCAAATCCCGGTTCAGTTCCATCCACGACCTGACCCGCCGCGTCCTCGAACTGCGCAAAGAAGAACTCAAGACGCTAGCCGAAATCGGCGCACTCAACTCAATCGGATCTCAGATTGCGGATTTTAGATTTCAGATTGAAAAGCGAAATGCCTCCGTGCCTCCGCGTCTCCCCGGTGAAAGCAACACTCGGCACTCGCTACCCGGGAATCGGGACTCGAAGCTTCACCGCCGCGACGCTCTCTGGCAAGTCGAGCGCGCTGTCCGTGCCTCGGGCCCTCTCCTCGAAAGTCACTCCGAGCCCGACGAACGTTCCCCTCTCGCTCCCATGAACCATGAAGAGCGCCTGGTCGCGGACTTCCATGGCACCGGACTCACCGTCGGCCCGCATCCCATGGCTTATCGCCGCACATGGCTCAATGCCATGGGCATCCGCCGTGCCATTGAACTGCGCAATCTGCCCACGGGCAAGCGCATCCGCATCGGAGGATGTGTCATCACGCGCCAGCGCCCCGGCACCGCCAAAGGATTTGTATTTCTATCATTGGAAGATGAAACGGGAGTCGCCAACGCGATCGTCCGCCCCGATCTGTTTCATGAAAACCGGCTGCTGCTCACCAGCGAGCGATTCTTAGCGGTCGAAGGCATCCTGCAGAATCAGGACAACGTGATCTCCGTCCGCGCTGAACGCGTGCACCCGCTGTTCGTCACCAAAGCCGAAACTGTCTCCCACGACTTCCACTAGCTTCGGTCCTTCTCGCCCGCGAGGTTCTTGCAGCCTAATTTCTATCAACGTGTTGTTCCATTTTGCGGTAACATGGCGCGATTCTCCCCCTCACATTCCACCCATAAACGTGCTGTCCAGAGCCCATTTCGCGCAGCATCGCCATTTCATGTCTATTCGCTTACTCACCCGCCTTGGCCTCCTGCTCGCGATCGTCTTCGCGATTCCCTCTTCCGTCCGCGCAGGAGAAGAATGGCTCCCCATCAATCCCGACGAACTGAAGATGACGAGCGAAGCGAAAGCTCCGGGCGCTCAAGCAATCTATCTCTATCGCCAAGTCGATCGCGACGACGTCACTTACCGCGAGAAGAACTATGCCCGGGTCAAAATCTTCACGGAGGAAGGCCGCAAGTACGCCAACATTGAAATTCCCTTTGTAAAAGACTTTGGGGACATCAGAGACATTCAGGCCCGCACGATCCGTCCAGACGGCACCATCATAGATTTCGACGGTAAGATTTACGAGAACACCATCGTCAAGGCCAAAGGAGTCAAATATCTCGCCAAGACCTTCACCATGCCCGGCGTCCAGACGGGCAGCATCGTTGAATACCGATTTACCCGGCTGATGCCCGTAGGCTGGGTCGATGACTCCAGCTGGCTGCTCAGCGAAGAACTCTTCACTAGGCGCGCAAAATTCTCGCTGCACCAGGCTGAGGAGTACGCCATCGTATGGAGCTGGCCTCGTGGTCTTCCGCCGGGAACGCAGCCTCCCATGATGGATCAACGGGTCGTGCGTCTGGAGGTGCAGGATGTTCCTGCGTTTCAGATCGAAGACTACATGCCTCCGCAGAATGAAATGAAATACCGTGTGGATTTCACTTACACGCGGAATGGCGAAAAAGATCTCGACAAGTTTTGGAAGCAAGAAGCCAAGAACTTCTATATCCCATTTGATGCGTTCACCAACAAACACAAGGATATGGAGCAGGCGGTTTCACAAATTGTCTCGCCCTCCGACACGCCGCAGCAGAAGCTCGAAAAGATTTACGCCCGCTGTCAAAAGGTGCGAAACACCAGCTTCGAACGCGAGAAGACGCAGAAGGAAAAAGACCGCGAAAAACTAAAGGAGATCCACAATGTCGAGGACCTTCTGCAGCGCGGCTACGGCGATGGCCGGGACATTACTTGGTTGTTCGTTGCGCTGGCCCGTGCCGCCGGGTTCGATGCCAGCCCAATCTGGGTCGCGACTCGCAATACCCACTTCTTCGATCCCAAGTTAAGAAATTCGTATGCGCTCAATTCCAATGTCGTCCTTGTGAAACTCGACGGCAAGGATCTCTACTTGGATCCCGGCGTTGCATTCGCTCCATTCGGCATCTTGCCGTGGTCCGAAACCGGAGTGACGGGATTGAGATTCGATAAGGACGGCGGCACGTGGGTCATCACAACGAGTCCCAACGCCTCCAGTTCAGGCATCGAGCGGACGGCCTCACTTCAACTGGACGAGTTGGGGAACCTGGATGGCAAAGCAAGCCTCACCTTCAAAGGGCTTTCGGCTTTGAGGCTGCGGAGCGAGGAGAACGACGCCGACGGGGCTGACCGGAACAAATTGCTTGAGGACGAAATCAAAGCTCTTATCCCGGTTTCAGCGCAGGTCGAACTCACCAACAATCCCGACTGGAGCAGTTCATCCAATACTCTGGTGGCCGAGTACCACGTTCAGATTCCCGGATGGGCGTCCGTCGCCGGGCGTCGTACTCTCGTCCCGAATACAGTCTTCAGTGGAAGGGAGAAACGGCTTTTCGAGAGCGCCAATCGCGTGAACCCGATCTATTTCGCGTATCCCTACACCGACGTCGACGACGTTACGATCGCGATTCCGAAAGGATGGACTGTCTCGAGCCTGCCCAAACCTCAATCTTTTGACGTCAAGGCCTGTAAATACTCGCTTAACGCTGACGCGAAGAACGACACCGTGCATCTGTCACGCGAATTGATGATCAACATCTCTCTAGTCCCGGTGCGCTACTACCCGAGCCTCCGGCAGTTCTTCCAAAACGTTCGCAGCGCGGACGAGCAGCAGATCGTACTCTCACCGCGCGCTGCGAATTAAAGTGTCGTCTACTTCCCCGTGTAGCTCACCCTCCAGATCGAGTTCGAACCGTCATCGCTCACCAGCAGCGAACCGTCGGTCGCCTCCGTCATGCCGACGGGACGTCCCCAGACATCGCCATTCGGCAGAACGAACCCGGTCAGAAAGTCTTCATACTCTCCCGAAGCATGCCCTGTCTGATGCAGTGGAATGCGAATGACTTCGTAGCCGACGCGCACCGACTTATTCCAAGATCCATGCTCGGAAGCGAAGATGTCGCCCTTGTACTCCGCCGGAAATTTGTCGCCTTGGTAGAACGTAAACCCCAACGAAGCGTTATGCGCCTGCAACAACACGTCGGGCACAATCGCCTTGTCCTTCAGCTCCGGGTGCTTGCCCTGGTGCCGCGGATCCTGATGCGCGCCCATATACCACCACGGCCATCCATAAAATCCGCCCTCCTGCACATGCGTGATGTAGTCAGGCACGAGATTGTCTCCCAGCGCATCGCGCTCGTTCACCGAACACCACAACTCGCCTGTTGTCGGGTTCACATTGATCCCCCCGCCCGCATTGCGAATCCCGGAGGCATACACCTTCAATTGGCAGTTGTTCGGATCGCACCAGAGAATGTCCGCTCGGTCCTTCTCCTCCGCATGCGTATCGGGATCGCTGACGTTGGACTCCGATCCCACTGCCACAAACAGCTTTTGCCCATCCTTCGAGAACTCCACCGCACGGGTCCAGTGCCCGCCCGTCGGTAAATCCGCGAGATGCTGCGAGGCCCCGCTCGCCTTCAAGTCGCCTTTGTGATACGGAAAGCGAATCACCTCGTTTTCGTTGCCGACATAGATCCATTGCGGGTCGGGCCCGGGCGGATAAAATGCAATTCCGTAGGGCCGCTTCAGGCCTTCCGCGAAGGTTGCCATCTGCTCCGGTTTCCCGTCGCTGCTGATTCCGCGAAAGACAAGAATCCGCCCGGGATCGCTCTCGGCCAGAAATATGTCTCCATTGGGAGCCGTCCGCATCAATCGAGGATTGTCGAGTCCGCCTGCATAGAGCTGCACCTTGAATCCGGGGGGGGCAACCGGCCAAACATTCGCCGGACGCGCCACCACCTCTGCGCCATTCTCCGCGGAGTTCGTAGCAAACGGTGCGGGTAAGTCGTTCACCGTAATCTTGCGAATGCTTCCAGGCTTCTCGTAGCGAAAATCGGTAAACGGCGGCTTCGGGGCAGGAACCTTGATGGTGGACGCCATCGCTTCCGCCGGCGCAGCGCTCGGCGCCGTGCTCACGTCCTTGCCAGGGCCCATCGTCTTCACGTACGTCACAATCTCCCACCGGTCCTTCTCAGGAAGAGACGCCCAGGACGGCATTCCATTATCTTTACTGCCCTTTGTAACGAACCAGAAGATCTCCCCGGGCGTCACACCCTCCAGCGTGCCATCTACGAGAGACGGCACATTGCCAGTTCCTTTGCCGGTTCTGCCATGGCAGGCAAGGCAGTTTCGCTGGTAAAGAGTTTTACCGGCGGCGATCGCCTGCGTTTGCCCATCGTAAGGATCCTTCATGGCTTTCGCGGATTCGGGTGCTCCGTGAAACGACTTGTCTGCAGCGAAGAGCGTAACAACAAACAAAGATGAACACGCGACTACCCAACCAATTCTGGCTTTCAAAGGCATAGGTATCCTCTTGAAATTCCTGGCTTAGATTCCCCACTTCCCACAGCGATCCGGCCTCTCCAACTCGGCAGATGAAAAGCCGCACTCAGCAGATTCCTTATGAAACTATACCGCTCCTTCCGTATCCCGCGCACGCCACGTCGGAATACGACCCTGATTCGTCCTTGCGGCGTACTTGAGATCATGATCAGTGAACCAGAATTCCGTCGCTTTGCGCCTTATATATCGGGCTATAATTTGTGCCTCAGCAGGGTCTGGCAACTCTGCACGGACCTTTGTTTGTTTTTCGATGCTGCTGATCAGTCACGATATGGCCAGCCGCGGGTCGTCGGATGAAACCATGTCAAAACCTTTAATCCTCTGCCTCGCATCCCTCCTTCTACTCGCTCCCTTGCATGCGCAACAGACGAAGCAGGACAAGAAAGTCCTGAAGAACGCCGACGTCGTAATGATGGTTCAAAACCACTTTGATGACGAGACTCTCATCAGAGTGATCGAGATTTCGACAACAGACTTCAACGTCTCGGAAGACGCACTCGTTGACTTGATGAAGCAAGGTGTCAGTTCTCCCGTGCTCAAGGCGATGCTCGCCTCGGCTCATAAGCAGAAAGCTGCGCCGAATGTTGCCGCCACTGCCGAGAACTCCAGCACCACAAGTCCGGTGAATGCGCCAGCGTCCCCAGCTCAGGCGGAACCAACTCCCGCCCAGCCTGCGGACCCCACTTTCGTGACCCGTTCACAAGCCGCGAAGGCTCCGGACCAACGAACTCCCGCCGCGACCGCGGCACCGCCAGTTCCCAACAACTCGCCTCAGGTCATGTCCATGCCCAATTCCGCCATGATGGGAGTCAATCCTCAGCAACTCGCCCTGATGCAGTCGCGAATGGCCTCCATGGGGATGGGCGGCATAATGGGCAACATGGGCTTGGTCGGCATGGGCGGCTATGGCATGAGTTACTCGCCCGAGCAGATGCCCCATGTCTTCCTCAAGCACCATCCCGAAGGGAAAGAGGAGCTCTCGGCCTCCACGGCGCAAATCGGACAGACGAACTTCAAAGGAGGTATGGGTGCGGGGGGCATGGCGCTTCGCAGCCTTGGCACTCAGGGGCTCAGCTTTGCGGCCATGGGCGCCGGTCCTGCAGGCATGATGGCAATGTCCGCCTTCTCCATGGCCTCAGGCTTCATGCCCGGAATGCGTCCGGGCGCCCCAAAGATGACGTACGTGTGGGGACTCCCTGGCCGCAAGTCTGCCCGGGAACTCTCTGATAACAACCCCATGTTCGAGCTCAACTACGGCGAAATTCCTGGGGTCGATCCCGACGCCTACGAACCCGCTCTCCTTAAGCTAGTGCAGAGCAAAGACAATTACCGGCTGGTTGGCGCCACACAAATCAAGATGACTGCAAAGAACATGCGCAATGGTGGCGGACCCGAAAATGGCAAATGGATTGACGAAGAGAGGTGGCCAAGCCACAGCAATAAAGAAGAACGCGGGTTCTACATCTTGCGCCCAGACTCCCCCCTTGAACCTGGAGAGTACGCCGTCGTCTTGCGCCCGGTAAAAGGGTACAAAGCCTCATCGTCTGGACTGGGTGGCCATGCGCAGGTCTTCTACTCTGTTTGGGACTTCAGCATTCCCGGCGCGACTCCAGACGTGTCCGGCAAGAAGAAGAAATAGACACACCTATCCGTCCGGCGCTATGTCTTATTTTGTAGTTATTACTTTCCTGTTAATCACGGCAGCCTCCCGCGCCGGGCGCGGCATCTAAGCCGCACTCTGTAAATCGGTCTCCCACCTGAAGACCCCAGTGAGGCATCCATGTCGTCCGTAGTTGTCCCTGCAATCACCACTCCACGTCTACATCTCCGTCTGTTTTTTGCCGTCATCGCGCTCACAACCCTCGCGTTCTGGTCCAGTCCAGCCGCCATCGCCCAGGCGACCTCCGGGACATTGACCGGCCAAGTCACCGATCCGAGCGGCGCTGTCGTACCCAATGCAACCGTAACGATCACGGACACCCAGCACGGCTCGTCGGTCACTACGACCACCAACCCGCAGGGGCTGTTTACCCGAACTCAGCTCGCGAATAGCACGTACAACGTCTCAATCTCTGCCACTGGATTCCAGCCGACCCAGCAAAACAATGTGGTGGTCGATGTCGATCGTGAAACGCGCATCAATGTCACCATGCAAGTGGGATCAACCTCCCAGACAGTTCAGGTCGTTGCCAACGAAGCGCCAGTCCTGGTGACGGATCGCGCCGAAATCAGCACAACGGTTACGACCCGAGAGTTGACCGATATTCCGACTCTTGGCCAGAACGTCACCCAACTTGAACTGCTTGCTCCGGGCACCGTCCGCAATACCTATGACATCGCTGGCAGCGAAAATCCCCAGGGCGGACAAGCAAACAATACCAACGGCCTTGTGTTTGGTTTCACCAACCGGCAGATCGACGGCGCCGACGACATGGACGCCGTCCTCGGGATTCAGGTCGTGAATCCCCCGCCCGACTCTCTCGACCAGATGAAAGTCACGACCAGCAATTACGACGCCGAGTTCGGGCGTTCTGGCGGATCGTTCGTCTCCTACACGACCAAGTCCGGAAGCAACCAGCTGCACGGAGATCTTTTCGAGTTTCTGCGGAACAACTACTTCGATGCCCGCAATCCCTACACTGAGCCGGCCGGCACTCCGCAACAACCCCTGCGCTTCAACCAGTTCGGAGGTTCCCTCGGCGGAAAGATCATCCCCGACAAGCTGTTCTTCTTCGGGACCTACCAGGGTCAGCGGGAGCGCCTCGGAGGAGGCTTCCAGGAATTCGTGCCTACCGCAGCCGAGCGCGCTGGCGATCTCACCGCGATCGGAGGACCTGTTCTCCCCCCAGGCTCCATCAGCCCCGTTGCTGCCAACCTGCTCGCAATGATTCCGCTACCCAACATCGGCACCAACACTTATCTCGGGACGGGCAGCGTCAAATTCAACTCCGATCAGTATGACGCCCGCGTGGACTACAACATCACACCGAACGATCGCCTGTTCGTGCGCTACGACTTGTTCCGTGACACGATCAACTCACCCGCGATCTTCGGTCTCGCAGGCGGGCCATCATTCTCGAGCCTCTATGGACCGGGTACCTCCAAAGGGCAAAACCACAACGGCGCCGTGAATTGGAATCATGTCTTCGGCCCGTCGTGGCTGCTAAACCTGCGCTACAGCTACTTCCGCTATGAGATCGATAACTTGCCAGTGGACTATGGAACCAGCACGGCGATGGACGTCGGAATTCCCGGCATCAATCTCGGCACGGCCGATACCACGGGTCTCTCGAACTTTACCTTCAACGGCAGCGCTCTCAGCGGCACCACGATCGCTGGATTTCCCTCCAGCGGATTCCAGTTCGGCACGACCATCAACACCAACGCTCCCCTGCACGAACTTGAGCAGCTGCACCAGCTCTCGCCGGTCGCCACGAAGGAATGGGGCAATCACGAAATCAAGTTCGGCGGCGACTACCGCTGGGTCGTGAACTATCGCTCCAGCAGCGACTTCAGCCAGCGCGGCACGTTCGGCTTCAACGCGGGTGTGGCCACTCCACTGGGAGTCACCAGTGACGCATTCGAATCTTTTCTGCTCGGATCCCCAAGCACATTCCAGCGATTCCAGTTTCTGGGCATCCCCAAAGAATATGAGCAAGACGTCTTCGCCTTCGTGCAAGACCGCTGGCGCGTGACTCCAAAGCTCACTCTGTCACTCGGCCTGCGGTGGGAGATGTACACGGCTCCTTATGCCCGCCGTGGCAACGGTGCCAACTTCAACCTGCAGACTGGACTTCTGATGGTCGCCGGATTGGGCGATGTCGATCGCTACACCAACATCAACACGCGTCACGACAACTTCGCCCCGCGCATCGGCATCGCCTACCAGATCGATCCCAAGACGGTCCTCCGCGCCGGATACGGCCGCAGTTACTTCCCCAACTTTTTCAGCATTCAGATCAGCCATAACTACCCGGTCGACTACGCCCAATCGCTAAGCGCTTCGGTCGGAACCGCGTTGCCGTTCACGCTCTCCGAAGGACCGCCACTCCCGGTTCCCCCAGCGGTACCAGCCAGCGGCCTCTTGCCGTTGCCGGCGGATGTCAGCGGCACGGGAATCCCGCTCAATCGCAAGAACGCCTACGTCGAAATGTACAACGTCGCCCTTCAGCGCGAACTCGGAAAGAACTTCAGCCTGCAAGTTGCGTACGTCGGAAATCAGGCTCGTCATCTCTACGATTTCTACAACGCTAACGCGCCGGTGCCCGGCCCCGGTATTTCGAACAACAACCGTCCGTACTTCTCCACTTTCGGATACGCACAGGACATCACTGCCTTCGCCAACGATCTCAGCTCCAACTACAACAGCCTGCAGGTCTCGGCGCAGAAGCGTATGTCTGCCTGGTACTCGATCACCGGCCAATACACCTACTCAAAGACGCTGAACTACGGCGACAATTCCCGCGAGTTCAACCCGTACGATCTCGCGGCCGACTACGGTCCAGCCGGATTCGATCGCACGCACGCCTTCTCCCTCGGACACGTGCTGCAGATCCCAGTGGGACGCGGCCGCCACTTCCTCAACAACATGAACAGGGCTGAGAACGTGATCTTGGGCGGCTGGCAATTCACCGGCATGACCACGGCGTATAGTGGACGTCCGTTCACGCCCATCTATAGCAACACCACATCGCTCAACTCCAACTTCCCCCTGAAAGCCTTCCAGGTCGGGGACCCGCACGCGAGCGTGCCCACGGGGCTCTGGTTTAACTCGAATGCCTACGTACCGATCGGAGATCCAGCCAACCCCCAGCCCGGCACCGTCCTCGGTGATCCAAATTTGGCATTCCGCGAAGGGAATGTGGGACGCAACTCGCTGCGTGGCCCGAGTTTCTTCGAAGCGGATTGGGAACTCGGGAAAACATTCCAGATCACCGAACGCCAGTCGCTGGCGTTCGCGTGGCAGAACTTCAACGCACTGAACAATGTGAATCGCGGACTCCCCGTCAACGATCTGACCAGCGGCCAAGTCGGACAGATCACCAGCCTCGAAACCTTCGGGACTCCACGCGTAATGCAGTTCAGTCTCAGATACGCCTTCTAAATCCAACCGCCAGAGCGGCACGAAGAAATTCGTGCCGCTCGAACTTTGCACCGGCCGAAGTTCGTAGCGCCGGCGTCTCGCCGCCGCACCCGCACCAGCGCTGTTCGCTGTGTTCCTCTGTGTTCTCTGTGCTGAATATGTTCGCTCCTCACAATTGACTCCACTCCGCCCGATCCATACCATTACCGCGATGCCATCAGCGCTCGCGCTCATCTTCCTGGCGAATTATCCAGCGCGTATTCCAGACTCCATCAGAGGTCTACCTTCGCAATGATTCATTGGATAATCGTAGCTATGCTTGTATCCATCCCCATGTCTCTCTCCGCACAATCCTCACAAACGCTAAGTGACTGGCAATTGCAAGACTCTGCAAACGTCCCTGCCGCAGCCGATGTAGTTTCCACCGCCAGCTTCCATCCGGAAAATTGGTACACAGCGACGGTCCCCGGCACCGTACTCACGACGCTAGTCAACAACAGGGTCTACCCCGAACCGCTCTACGGCGAGAACATGCGCCAGATTCCAGAGAGCCTGAACAAAACCACGTACTGGTACCGCGCTGTCGTGAATATCCCCTCCGCGTACAAGGGACGCCATACGTGGCTCCATTTCGCCGGCATCAACTACAGCTCAGAAATTTGGGTAAACGGAAAGAAAGCTGGCACAACTCGCGGCGCATTCATTCGCGGCGACTTCGACATCTCGAAATTCGTGAAGCCCGGCCATCCGGCAGCCATTGCCGTTCTAGTCTCGCCTCAGCCGCATCCCGGCGTTCCGCACGAACACACGGTGGCTCTCGGTGTCGGAGCCAATGGCGGCGAGTCCGCCATCGACGGGCCAACGTTTCTTTCAACCATTGGATGGGACTGGCTCCCCGCCGTCCGCGATCGCGATACCGGCATCTTCCTCCCGGTCACCATGGATTCGACCGGCCCCGTCATGATCAAAGATCCATTCGCCACGGCTGACCTGTCAGCGTCCCACAACGAGGCCGACCTTCATATTTCCACCACGTTGCAAAACATATCTGCGAAGCCAGTAACCGGGACGCTCACGGCAACGATTCAATTACAGAACTCGCAGGATCGCCCGATCACGTTTCAGAAAGCCGTCTCTATCGCTGCGAATAGCAACCAGGATCTCGCCCTCGATAAGCACTCGAATCCCGAACTCCACCTCACGAATCCCAAACTGTGGTGGCCCAACGGATATGGTCCCCAAAATCTCTACACGGTGACGCTGGCTTTCGACATCGGCAAGAAGACCTCATCCACGGAAGCCCGCCAGTTCGGCATCCGAAAGATTGAATATCAGGTCCCGGACTCCGAGAACCTCACACTCTCCGTAAACGGCGTTCGCATCCTGGCGCGTGGCGGCAACTGGGGACTGGACGAAGCGCTGAAGCGTGTTCCTCGCGAGCGCATCGACGCACAATTTCGCATGCACGCCTTGGCCAATCTCAACATCGTCCGCAACTGGGTCGGGCAATCCACCAGCCCAGACTTCTACGATATGGCTGACAAATACGGCATGCTCATCTGGGACGAATTCTTCCAGCCCAATCCCTTCGACGGTCCTGACCCATCCGACATTCCCACCTACATCGCGAATGTCACGGACAAAGTCGTCCGGTACCGCAACCACCCCTCCATCGCGGTATGGTGCGCGCGCAACGAAGGCTATCCTCCCAAGGACCTGGACGACACGCTGAAAGCGCTCATGACGAAGCTCGATACCTCGCGTCTTTATCAATCCAACTCGGCCGACGGACGCGGCGTTTCCTCCGGTGGCCCCTACTACTGGCGCTCTCCGCGGTTCTTCTATCCAGTAACAGAGAGCTTCAAAACTGAAACCGGATCCGTCTCGGTGCCCACCATTGAATCAATCCAGGGCATGATGCCGGAAAAAGATTGGGAGACCATCAACGACGACTGGGCGCAGCACGATATGGCTGCGGGCGCGCAGCGCGGCAATGAATTCCCTCAGAGTATCGCCGAGCGCTACGGACACATCCGCAACCTCGCCGACTTCGTGCGCAAAGGCCAGATGGCCACCTACGAAGCGTTCCGCGCCATGTACGAAGGCCGCAATGCCAAGATGTTCAAGGAAACTACCGGCGTCCTCACCTGGATGAGCCATCCCGCGCAGCCCAGCTTTGTCTGGCAGCTCTATCACTACGATCTGGAGCCCAATGCAGCGCTATTCGCCGCAAAGAAAGCGGCCGAGCAGGTTCATGTGCAATTCAACGAAGAGACCCGCGCGATCGAGGTAGTGAACAACCGGCCCGAGCCTTTGAACGATGTACGCGTCAAGCTGACCATCTACCGCTTCAATGGAACCGTGGATGGCCGCCACACGTTCCGGATCGCCCAGGTACCCGCGAGCAGCGCGATCAAAGTCGCGCAACTCGACGTCAACGCCCGCATCACGCCCCTCTACTTCATCAAGCTGGTTTTGGCCGATGCGACGGACGAGCCGCTCTCCACCAACTTCTACTGGCAACACGTCGCTCAGGATCAATTCGACGGCCTGGAGAATTTGCCGAAAGTAACTCTCGACGCAAAAGCCAGCGTACGCGTCGACGGCGATAAGACAATCGTGAGCGTCACGCTGCTGAACAGCAGCGACAACGTAGCCCTGCTCACGCACCTGCAGCTTCATCAAAAGAAAAGCGGACGCCGCGTGCTCCCCGTTTTCTATTCCGACAACTACGTCTCGCTGGCCCCAGCAGATTCCACGACCATCCGCATCGAAGCTGCAACCAAAGATCTGCAAGGAGACGATCCGCTCGTAGCGATAGACGGCTACAACATAGACGTCACGCCGGTCGATGGGCCCGTCTCAGTCGCGCTGAACCAAAACGCGCAGCCGTCCCACTGGCCGGAATCCAACATCGTCCCCGACCACAGCAAATGAAATCTATTCGTAGTGCAACGCTTGAATCGGATCGAGGCGCGACGCGCGGATCGCTGGAATCATCCCGCTGACCAGTCCCACCACCGCCAGGATTGCCGTCGAAACCGACACGCTCACGGGTGAAATGATGAGTCGAATGTCCCCTGCCTCTCCATGCTTTGCCAGCGCGCTGTAAAAGGTGAGAGTCCCGACAGAGAACGAAACCATGTAGGCAAGTGCGATTCCCAACAGCCCCCCAAAAAACGCAATCGCGAGCGCTTCTGACAGAAATTGTACGAGGATATCGAAGCGCCGTGCGCCCAGCGCCTTCTCCACCCCGATCTCCCTCGTTCGTTGCGTGACGCTCACAAGCATAATGTTCATGAGCCCCACGCCACCGATTCCAAGCGTCAACGTCCCAATAAACGCGAGCATCACCTGCAGCGCCATCGTAATGATGCGGAATTGCGAAAGCTGCTCCATCATGCTGAACACGAACAAGGCCCGGTCATCGTCTGCGCGGAAGTTATGTTGCGCTGCCAGCGTATTCCGCACTGACTTCTCCACGCCTGCATAGTTGTAGCCGAGAAAATCCAGCCAGATCATATCCACGTAGTACGTATTGCGGAAGTCGCTCAGTGTGGGAAACGGAATGTAAACCACACGGTTGATACTGTTCTCCGTACCTTCTTGCGGCCTTGGCTTAAGCACGCCGACTACCTCGTAAGGTATGCCGCTGATACGAATCTTTTCTCCCACCGGAAAGCGGCCGGAGAACAGCTTCTCCTTCGATTCCGAGCCCAGGACGCAAACACGCGCGCGCAATTGCATATCCCCGGCGCTGTAGAAGCGGCCGAGGTCCACTTGCAGGTTCGAAATCTCCTGCAGTTCCGGATTCCCGCCATGCACACTCCACGTGTACGAACGCCCTTCATAGCTGACGGGCTCGTCGATAAACGATTCGGGAGATATACGCGTTACTTCCGGCACGTTCACAACGAGCCGATCGATATCATCTCTCGTCAACCGGATGCTCGTGCCCGCCTTGTTTCCTCCAGCCTGCATTGACGTGCGTCCGCCCGCGATGCCCATCGCCTGCATGCTCGCGTAGCTTCGGAATATGTTCACGATCGCCGTGGAGAAACCCGTTCCATAGGCGAGCAACAGCACTACCGTTGCGATTCCCCAAGCCATGCCCAGCATGGTCAGTGCGCTTCGCTGGCGATTGTTTCTCAGCGATCCATATGCTTCAACGAAGACATCTTTCGCCCGGATCATGCCTTACTCCTGACGGAGCGCCTCCACAGGTTGCAGCAAGGACGCTCGCCGCGCGGGATACAGTCCGGCGAGGATTCCGGCCAGGGCAAGACTGCCCATCGCAAGCGCAGCGGTCGCCGGATAAATATGAGGCAATTCGAAGCCGTTGATCGGCGGCGCAAGTTCGAACATTTTCGTCGCCGCATAGGCTCCGCACACGCCAATGGCACCGCTGATTCCCGTAAGCATCAGCCCTTCTAGAAAAAACTGGAACAGAATGTTGCGCCGCGTCGCGCCCAATGCCTTGCGCAGCCCGATCTCTCGTGTGCGCTCAGTGACCGACACCAGCATGATGTTCACAACTCCGATCGCTCCCAGCCCGAGCGTGACCAGCCCAACGGCGCCCAGGAACGTATCCATCGCATCGGAAATTTTGCCGACCATCTCGGCGCTGTCGATCGAATCCCAATCGTCAAAGGCGTCCGGAGTTTCAGGATCGAAACTATGATTTCTCGCAATGATGCTTCGGACGGCCTTCTTTGCTTGTGCATGCTGCTGGCGCGTGATCGGCTGGTAGGCTACATACTTAATCGCATTTTCATTGCCGGCTCCCTGCATCGGGAAATAGACAGACATCGTCGTATACGGCATGATCAGGCGCATATTCTGTCCGTTGGTGTTTCCGTGACCAATTTTCTGCATGGTCCCAACCACCTCGAAGGGCACGCCATTGATCAGGATCCTGCTCCCTACCGCTGGCCGTCCGGGAAACAGCAGGTGCACAAATTCGCTTCCGATGATGCACGCATTGTTGCGCTGCAACTCGTCATTCCAATTCAACGCGCGCCCTTGATCGATCGGCTGGTATCGAATGCCGGAGAACTGCGGCTCGGCTCCATCTACATAGCCGTTGCTGCTGCCATACTCACTCACCAGCCGGAGGTCGCCTCGATAGATAACCGGCGTCGCATTCCGCACAAATCGCGAGCTGCGGATATCTTCGTAGTCCTGGTAGTTCAGGTAATACTGCCGGGAGGAAAGTTGGCTTCCGCCGAGCGCCGGCACGCGTCCGTTGTAGATCTGCATGAAGTCTTCGCCGAAGCTCGCCATGTTTTTGGCGGTTCCCGCGCGAAAGCCTTCTCCGAGTCCGACCAGCAGCAGCAGTGAACCGACTCCCCACGCAATCCCGAACATCGTCAGAAATGAGCGAAGCTTGTGCGTCCACATCGCGCGCAACACCTCGCCGAAGCTGAGGGCAAATCGCTTCATAACTGATGCTACGAACAATGAACGATCAAAGTTCCTGCTGGCCGCGATGTTCGCACGTAGTCCATCCCGCTCCTACATGTTCTGGTCCCACATCGCACGACCCGTACTCGTTTCGATAGGACCTCTGGGAATGAGCGCGGTTAGGATCCAATGGCACACGATCATCCTGAATATCGCGTTTTTGTATCCGGAACACCGTGACCGCAGTCACAGGATCAAAGGGCTGGACTAGAAAGTGAGAAGTGGCGTCTCGTAGGCGCGAGTGAATCAGCGGAAAGATTGGAGAGATTTGGTAGCGCTACCGGGAATCGAACGCGGGTTTGAAGATTGAGAATCTGCTGACGTGGTTAGTATTGTCAGCGAGTTACGTACGTCTATTTGAAAACTGTGCCTCAAATTGTGCCCCCATTCCCGAAATTTCACCTATTGCACCTATCAGTTTGCTTTGAAACCGCGTCCACGAGCTTCCTGGCATGGTAGTTCAGGAATCGCTCAACGCCGGACATCACGTGCGGCTCGGCTATATGGATGTAGTAGCGCTCCGAGATGCGAGGAGAACTATGTCCCATCAGGCGAGCGAGGGTGAATTTGTCCATGCCGCTCTCAGCACAACGTGTACCGAAGGTGTGCGGTCAGCAGTAGAACTCGAAGGGCTGTAATCCAGCATGGCAGACTGCGTTCTCGTGTGCATGCTGTACGGTCACTAAATGGCCGGAATTGCGCGGGATCGGATCCTGGCGCTGCTTTGGAGCGGGAAAGAGAGCGCGCTCAAAGCGCTGCGTGCAGGGCTCCGACTCGACACCCGGTCTGTGATCGTCCTTCCTTGCATCGCGTCAGTCAATCGTACTGGCTGGAACCAACTACGAGTCCGTTACTCCGGCGGTCGTTGTAGCGAAGGGCGAGTCTTCCACGGCTATTGGCAAAACGCAAAGAGTGTCGTGCGAACTGTGGTCGCCGCTCCGCCGCCGGATCCTCCGATTTCCTTGAAGATCCCGGCCAAAAGCTTCGACAGTGCTTCTCGGTTGGACCCTATTCCGTGTTGAATCAGGAACAGCTTCCCTGCTGGACTTCTATGCCACACCGCGAGAACCGACTTCATCGTCATCGGTTCAGGCTTCCGCGGCAGTGTTTCCGCACTTCGGCTGATGGAGAAGGGATACAAAGTCGCGGTTATGGGCATGGGACGACGCTGGACGCCAGACACTCTACCGCGCTTTGCACAGAAGGCTAGGACAGTTATTGCAAAATTTCCATTTCACTCATTAATGAATGGTGACGAAGATCACTGACAGCACGGAGAAAACGCTTGGAATAAATACACGAGGGATCAAACTGAATACTTCTCGAATTGAGCCCGGCCGCGTACATCGCTCCTTCGGTCTCCAGGTCGCGCAGCGCAGTGAACCCGTGAGAGAGTGCAATCTGTACATTGCGGGCCGCTAGAATCGCGCGGTACGGGATTGACTGCTTCAACAACTGCGTGTCGTATTCCTCGGATGAGGCGCCGCCTTGCACGAGCACGTGCGTGTGCACGTCGATGAACCCCGGCAGCAACGTTGCATTCGCCAGTCGACCACCTCAACGCCGGGAGGGGCGTTCCCTGCGGCCGTGACGGATACAATCTTGTCTTTTTCGATCAGGATGAGTGGATTTCCCAATGGCTTCTCACTCTTGCCATCAATCAATTTGGCGGCAGGAATCGCAATCCGCGTCGGCGCCTGCCCCGGCAGCTATGGTAGAAAACGAGAGAAATGAGGCGAGCAAGATAAGAATCCTGCGCATGGGAGGCCTCCTCTTTTATCGGCGGCAAGTCTATCAGCGCCTCGCTCTCCGTAGGAATAGTGGGCTGAATGTTAGGGTTTGAGCAACCAATTTTTCGACTACGGGCCGACAAGTCGGTCCCATAAGCTCCGAATCGGCCGTCATTCGATCGAACAAGACTCTGACACGAATCGATTTAGTGTTTGCGCCCCGTTCGGTCCAGTCGCAATGCATGCATCCGGAAATCCTATGTTACAACTTCACGTAGTTCACATGGAGGCACCGTATGGCATGTAACCCCCTGAAGGAAAAGAAAGGGTGCTCCACTATTTCCGCGATGTCTTCATCGATTCTGGACTGGTAATTGATTCGGCAGGAAATTTGTATGGCATGACGTTCACCGGAGGCTCGTCTGGCGCGGCCGCGAACCGGCCAACATCGTCTGGCAGTGTCGATTTGATTTTCTAGCTGCCGCGGAGAAAGCTCTTAAAGAAATCGAGAATAGTCCTGAGCACACGCAACTGGCAGGCAAGCAACATCCCTTCTTCCAGCAGAGCTGGATTGAATTCTACGAAGTGCTGGAATACTGAATTCGGCCCAGAGGTCACGACGAAAACTTAGGGTCGGGGCAGCTCCCTCTTGGGTTTCGGAGTGCATTACTCGAGCTCGACCTTCGCAAGCCCATAAATGCTCACCTCATCCAGGTCGAGTAGCAACATCTGACGCCCCGCCTTGCTCACCGTTGTGTATTTCATTGGTTTCATCTCGGAAAGCGTTCCACTCCAAGTGACACTTCTGGCTGTTTTTCCGCGAGGAATTGCTACTTGCACAGTTAGGTTTCGTGCAGGCGTGATCGTGCCGTCCACCCTTACGTCGTAGTTAACGATATGGAGCAGCATCCATCGATCGGCCTTTTCGGTCATCGTAGTAACTTCGACATACGGAGCAACAGAGGTGAGGCGTGTCACGCGCGGGCCGAGGCTCTCCTGCACCCTGCCAGCAACTCGCTCCAGAAGCTTGCGCAATTCCGGATCAATGCGGTTTCGTGTATAGCCTTCCGGGATATCAGCGAAGACATCGGCCATTGTCGGAACAAACGTTGTGTAGTCACCATGCGACTTCATCGGGATCAGGAACCGCGACGCCGGAATCTGAACAGGAACGAACAGCACCTGCCCTTTGCCGACTCTTCGCGTAGCGTCGGTCACCGGATATTGTCCGTTGCCCAAGGATTGCGCCAAAGGAATCTGGCCTTGAGCGAGGCCGTACTGGTCTTTGTTGCCACTGGCACCGAGAACAAGCAGTGTGCCGCCAGCCTTGGCATAACGGACCAGCGCTTGCTGATTTTCCGAACTCATCAACGGAAGATATGGAACGACCACCATATCGAATTGGTTGATTGCTGGAGTCGACAAGTCGTCTTCGGTCAGCATGACGTGGGCGATCCCATTGTCCGCCAGTACCCGCGATGTGCTAAACGCAAAGCTCAACTCATCGGCGAAGTACTGTCGCAAGGACGCGACGACTGCAACGCTCGCGTGCAGTCGTACATCGCGAAGACTTTCCTCATTCGTCGCTAGAAATCGGTACATCTGAGTGGCTCCGGCGGGCGTCAATCTCTTTTCCCGGAAGATTGTGTGATTCGCCACGGCCTCTGCGATGTTGATTTGAGACATCGCATTCAGGCAGGTCTCAGTTGGATGAGGAAAAATCGGCGGCGTGATCTCTGTGGCATACACGACCACTGGTTTGCCATGCGTGGCAGCAGCCAGGAATTTGAATGCCGGACTATTCGTGATCTTCGTGCCCTGGTCGTCCTTGCGTGGGGCCGAACCGAGGTATTCCTGTAGTTCGGAGTAGACGAAGTCGTCATATCCGTCGCGCCCGAGCATTTCCATGTTGCCGGCCGCGTCATAGCCGATTGGACCGTAGCCAAACCCTCCAAATACATTTCCTGAAATCATGAAATTAGGGTTGTACTTGCGGGCCACTTCGCGCAGGCGATGATGAAATTCAGCTACAGAATAACCACGGAAGGTATTCCACTCCGACCAGAACGGTTCACCACGCTTCTTTGGCAGCGTGATGTTGTCTAAGTTGTCCGCGCCGTACTTGGCTTGCGCCACCTTCGCGGGGAGGTTCTTGTTCAGATAGGCTGCGAAGTTCCGTTTGCAATAGCCGCAATAGCAGGTTCCGCCCGCAATCTGCGTCCAGTCGATGTACGAGCCGTCGATCCCGGTTTCCGCCTGCGCACGTATCCGGCCTTCCATTAAACGCGTGAAGTAAGGGTTGTTGGGGCAGCCCCAGGTTTCGAACTCGTTCGTGGTTTCCTGTCCGTAGGGCGCATATCGATAGTGAGGAAAGCTGCCATCCGACCGAACCGTGATCCACGTCGTCGGGTCTTCTGACGGCTTGGGACCCAGGTAGTCCTCATAGTCGTTCCAGCCTTGACGCCAGAATTGCAGCATCCGGATCTGATGTTTTTGCGGTTCGTCTTTATTCGTCGCCGAACGCCCGTGGATCGAACTCGTGAGATATCGGAGCACGATGTAGCCTTTGTCGTGCAGAGCGCGATTGGTTGCCTTCGCTTGCTCCATACTGCGATTAAACTCTTCGCGGGTCACGTCCTCGAAGCTGGGCGCACCGCTTCCGAACGTGATGGTCATGTTGTTTGTCTTCAGGAATTCCAGGTCCGCTTTCTGCCCCAGTCGCCAATGTCCCCAGTCAGTGTCTGGCGTCCATGTTCCAGGCTTTTCGTGCGCGAACGTCAGCATCAATGTCGCAACGATAAGAAGTGCGTATTTGACTGGAGGCTTTGATTGCATATTGACTCCTAGGATTGTCTCAATGACCGCAGATCGATGCCGATGCGCAGGTCCTGATACGCAAGGCAAAGCGTTCGCGGAGCGATCTGAACTCCTGCGCGATGGTTCTGTACTGCGACTTGTTCAATGAGTGGTTTCCAGGAAATAGAGGATCAGTTCTGATTCTTTCGTAAGAAAGGGAAGGTCCAATGCATACGTCCGGCCGATGTTGCTTATCTTCAGATCGTGGCCGCCAATAGTCGCTCGACTCAACTGTCGGTCCGAGCGCAAGCTAACCTGCGGCGCTTCCTGACCTAGGGCCGCTAGTCGCAATGCCAACGCGCCGGGTTTTTGATTCACTGCGAGGATTGGCACATTTGCACGCGTGAGATGAAATCCCGCAGTCGATACCTCTACCAGTTCAATCCGACGGTCGGAGCGCACGAATCCTTTGATGTCACCGTCAATACCATCCCACTCCTGCCAGTCGGTGTTCAGGACGATCGCGGGATCCGCAGCTGCAACTGCGAATCTGGCCTTTGATTTCGCTTTTACATTGAAGGCCAATCCGCGTGGCCTCGGCGTCGCGTCGGTCATCAGCTTCGACACGTAGATCAGATGGGCCGCATTTGTCGGCTGAGTACCTAGCTTAATAGCGATGGTGTGCTTCTTGTCCGGCGCGAGATTCGGCAGGATCAACAGGCGGTCGTCAAAGGCAGGATGGACTCGTCCATCGATCAGAACCGACTGTATGAATTTTCGGGTGTTCTCAACACGGATGCCCATCCCACCCAGCGAATCCGCAGTATCATTGCGGCGTAGACTGGCAAGGTCGAGGGTCATCTCGAGCGTGTCGTCCGAAGCCCTCCATGAATAATTCCATTGCGCCATCGCGCGTAGTTTCTGCGCGAGTTCCTGTGGTTCGGGGCAATAGATCGGAAGCGTCCCCCACTTCGTTTTCATGGCCTCGTACAAGGGGAAGTTGTTTTCGTTGGTAATGCGCTTGTCTTTGCCTTCATGGACGGGCGCCGATGAGATCGAGTAGTCATGCCACATCTCGTTGAAGATCACACCACGCCCGATATCGTGAAACATGTGGTCGAAGATGGATTCTTCGTTGGCGGTTATCTGAGCTGTCGTATAGCTCCATGTGGGGTCATAGAACCACTGGTAGTCCGGGTGAGGAGAATTCTCAAGTAAGACGAAGTCCTTGTTCGCACCGGTAAACCAGGTCATGTTGCCAAAACCCAGCGGCACGCTTTGCTCCAGTCCGTGGGTCATGTAGAACGAGAAGCGAGCTGCTACTTCACCGTAGTCCTCCATCCGGATCGTGTCGCCCGGATTGATCATGGACTGAATCTTGCGAATCGGGTACCCCTGCTCCCGCATATTCCGCTCGATCTCGGCGACCGAACCGTCGAGTTCCTCGCGCCAGCGATCGGGAGTCATCTCGCGATCGATTTTGTGGAACTTGCTATGAGTCCCAATCTCGCCCCCGAGATCCTCAAGACGTTTGCCGAGCGGCGCTAGCTTGTCCCATCCTGCTTTCTTCACGAAGCTGGATACCCAGGTGTAGAGCGGTTCCACTCCGGTATCCTGCGCGACGCCGGTAAGAAAGTTGAGCGTCTTGAGTTGGTAGTTGAGGTCGCCGCTATTGTCTCCATCGAATCGCACAACTGCGGTCAGGTTGGCGTTGGAGATCTGCGGAGCAGGAAACGGGACGTCCACATCCCCATAGGTGGCCCACTGAACCGTGCGTACCATCGCATTCCAGAGTTGGTTCGAATAAGCGACCTGCGGCGGGTCATTACGGAAAAACGTTCCTGCGCCAGCCGACGTTCCGAAGTCACTCACGAGAACAATGCGGCTACTCCCCCGCGTTGCGCAAGAAAGGTACGGGACACTTTTCTGGCCATCGGTCGAGACCAGTAGTACGGCGCCGCCCGATTTTGGCTGCAGAACATTCGTGACGGACGCGAGCACCGGCGTCAGGAACTGCGACACCTCGAATCCACTCGTCACGTAGTGACCATTTGAGGCCACTCGAATCCGGTATTCGGTTCCGCCCAGCAGTCCTTTGTATTCCAGTCCGAGCAGATCATCGAGAGCATGGTGATCGCGCTCTTTCTCGTTCTCATCTTTGGTGGCGAGGGGGCCGTCCAAGATCACACTGCGGTTACCCGCAAGAAAAGTGCGCAAGCGGGGGACAATCTGTGAGTAAGTGGCGTCATCGACCAGCGTCGCCTGAGCAAACACGAGCGTCGAGTACTTAGATAGTTCCTGATCGCCGGGCATTTCCTCCGCAAAGAGTGTGTCGTAAGGAATCCCCGCCAGTGTCGCGATGCCCACCCAGCCGTGTCCAGCCAATTGACTCGTTTCCCACGCGTGGTGGTAGCTGGTTTTGCTAAGGAAGATCGCCAGCCGAGGCTGCGTGAATGATCCGGTCGAAGCAAACGTCATCCCGCACAGAAGCAGTAGGACTGCACCGAACCGTAACTTCTTCATCGCCTACTCCTCGGGCAAGGAGTTGCCCGCTCGGCACTTCATTGTGGCCGCGCTTCCAGAAGCAGATGTTTTTCGAACTCAACCGTCAGGTGGGCATTGTGTCCCGATACGGTCCCAAGCTTCGTTCCGTTGACGTAGTCCAGGACCTCGTAGGTTCGGCCTTCCAGGCCGCGAAGCTCAACGGGGCCACTCCAATGCTTGGCATAAAAAGCGTAGTACAGAGTTTGATCCTTGCGGATCACATGAGTCTCGGGCACGTCAAAGCCAATGTCGTAGAGTTGTCCGAGATATTGACCTTGCGAAAGCATTTTTTCGCGATAGATGCGAAGCCAGGTTTCGAATTCCTTCTCGCGCGACGGAGTCAGATCAGACTTGCTTCGTTTCCCCGCTAGCGCGGGAAGAACAAACTGCGTTCCGACAACGCCGCCCACACCGACCGTGGACGCAAAGTCATCTGCTCCATCACTCAGTTCGACGTGATCGCCGAAGTACGGTATCGAGTCTCCCATCAGAGCTTTTAACGTTTTACCCTTGGAGCGTACCTGGAACGAACTTCCGGGGTCAGAGGCAACGGACATATTGAAATGCGGCATGGTGAAAAAGGAATACGCCGTGCCGCAAGGACAGAACTCCACCAACGATCCGGGCTTCACCGCCTGCGCGGTTTCGAAGATTGCGCGGAAGAAATCGGGCAAGGTCTCCACGGATTCTTCCGGCCGCGTGTGGTGGTGAGCGGGGTTGTAGCAGGCCGGAACACCGTTCATATCCTGTCCATCCAGCTTCAGCCCATCGAAACCCCAATCCACAAGGATCTTCTTCACCAGAGCCTTGTGATACTCCACAACCCGGCGGTCGGCCGGACAGAGGTAGTAGGAATTCCACCAGGAAACTTTTCGCTTGGAGCCATCGCGATTCTTCAATTCGTAATCGGGATGATCCTTCAGCAATTCCGAGGCCGGCACCGCGCTGAGCGGGGACCACCAGAGTTGGGCGCGAAAACCCTCCTGGTGGATGCGGTCAACCAGAGCCTTCATATCAGCATCACCGCGCGGATATTTCTTGGGATCAAGCGCCCAATCGCCAACATTGTTCTGCCATCCATCGTCGAGTGTGACCCACACGAAACCCATGCGCTTGACCGTCGGCAATGTGTCGAGCAGCTGTTGGGGCTGCATTGTTCGTCCGTAGCCCCACGCGCACCATATGGGACCGAACCCGCCCTCTGGCGGCGCGGGTGTCTGGAAGCCTTGCCTCTTCATCATGAACCGCCGGTAATCGACCAGGGTGCGGAAGTAGTCCCCCTGGTGGACGGCCACGAAAGTACGGAACGTATTGAGACTTTCTCCCGGATCCAGCGTGCTCGCGTGCTGATAATTTACGGCGATCTTGGCATGCGCGGAATCCGGCATCGACACAGGCAGCGAAACCAGCCTGGGCCGCGGTTCGACGTGTCCCACGGCGACGCCAACATCCCGCCGCCAGATGTCAACGACCGGCGTACCGCCACCGTAGTCGCTGGCGTTCATCCCGAGATAGTTCTCTTGCTGGAAATTGGTATTCAACGGAACAATCCAGTTTGGGCGTTTCTCATAGGAACCGCTTTGGTAAGACCAGAAGGCTGGCATGCGGCTATTGTGCAGAGCACTCAGCGTGTAGGAGTTGTTGGTCCAGCCTTTGACAGCAAGCTTGGTCCCGCTGGAGTTGGTGTAACGGACATCAAAGAACGCCATCGCCGGGAATTCATCGTAGATCGTAACCGTCACTTCTTTGGTGAGTGGTCCGGCTTTCCCCACCACCATGAGTCGTTCTCCTGCTCCATGAGCGTCAGTCACCCGCTCGCTTTTTTGCGAGACCAGTGAAAACTCGCTCCATATCTTGTCGGCGATGGTCACTTTCTCACTGGCAACAAATGGTCCCATCGTCGTCTCTTTACCGTCAAATCGGGAAACCACACGGCTGCGTAAGTACCGATCGAATTGAATGCTTAGGTGTTCCCCTTGAACCTGAGGAGTGCTCCTGGAAACGTCCGCCGCGGCGGCGGATGACCAGGATGAAAGCACAATGGCGAGAGCACCAGTCGTCGCCCAAAGCGCTGACACCGTCGTAGCTCTCAGCTTCTGGTAACGGGTACCGCCAGACTGCGCAATTGCTTTTCCAACCCAAGACATAGAACACCTTTCTCGTCTGCACCGCCCACCCCTTCTGCGGCAGATGACTCCCACCTTCGCCACCGTCTCCTCGAATGACGACGGAGTTTCAATTGTGGACGGCATCATTAAGTGGGCAATCTTACCGAGCACGCGTCAGCGTATACGCGCAGAACTCGTCGAATGTGATACTGAATCATCCGTTCGGGAACAGCTTGCAGTTCTCCCGTCCGTATTGCTTCGTATTCCAATGGCAAATACTGGCTGACGAGGGTCAGAGGGATCGGTCTTCGCCCAAGATTACCGATCAATCGAGTAAGTTCCTCTTGCACCCCGGGCTGGTGCCAATAATATCGGCAACGATCGCTGTAGCCGTAGATGAGATCGCGGCGCACCTCATCTTCATCGCCACGATAGTAAGACCGCCAGTAGCCCGGGTCGCGCAACATTGCGGCTTCCAAGGCTTCGCGCACTTGTGAAGTCTCTCGGACCGACGTTGTTGTGAGCAGCTCCCGCTCAATGGCGCTCAAAGCCAACACTGCCTCCCGGAAAGCAAACGTCAGCCAGGGACCTACCTTCAGGATCGCGAAATGGTCCTCGACCATCCGGGCTAAGGCCTGGGCATATTGGTAGTCCGTGGAATGTGCCTCAAAGACAACTCCCGGATACTCTGACAGTGCAGCAGACAACGACTGCGCTTTGGCGCGATCGTAGCCGAAGATCGCATTGGATCCGAAATCGACTCCCGGTTGAACAACTAATGCGATCACTCGTTCCCATGCGGACGACAGCTCCCGTTCTACAAACGCGTGCCGGAAGGTTTCCAGGGCTCGCTGAGCATCCTCGGCCTTGGTTACTGCGGGAGAGCCTGCTTCGACCGATTCCCCGCCAGGCGCGGGCACCTCGGTTCCGATCACATAGACGGGTTGTGAAGATCCCGACGGCAAGTCCCGATACGCTTCCTCTGCGGCTTGGCACAAAATAGCGGCTCGCTCGGCAATCGTGCGCTCCGTGAGCCGTCCAGTCTTGTCGTCGCCGCAAGGCATGCTCGCATCGAGGTGAATTTTCTGATATCCCGCAACCACACAATCGTGCACCAGTGTGCAGGCTTTTCTTAGTGCGGAATTTGACATCTCCTGTCGCCAGGGAAAGGGGCCAAGGTGGTCTCCGCCGAGCAAGACTCGCGATGCCGGTACTCCGGCATTTCCTGCAGCGGAATGGACGAACCGCGCGAACTCGCTGGGTGTCAGGCCGGTGTAGCCGCCGAACTGGTTGACCTGGCTGGAAGTCGACTCCGCCAAGAAGATCGAACCATCCTCTAACGATTGCTCGACGGCGGCTTCGATCACTGCAGGATGAGCGGAGCACACTGCATATATGCCACCTTTTTGTGACTGCCGATTGCAACGCAAAACGTCCCGTAGCTTGGTACTCGAATCCTCGCGTTGCTGGTCCAGGGACAATGTTCTGCGGACTACGAGAGATGTTGTCCGCTACGTACACCGACGATACAGGAGGTAAACGTAATGAATCGTAATATAACGAAAGCCACTAGAAGTCAAGGGCTTTTTGGGCCTCGACCAACGAGGGCACGCGCGTAGCAATCCCCCACGGTCTGCACAGTCGAGAGTGGGTCGCGCTTATGGAGATCATGGCAGTGCCACTTCCGCAACGATTTGCCACCAGAGGCGTCTACGAGAATGCTGATCAGCGAACTGCGAATCAGCAACCTCCGTTGCTGCATTCTCGAATTGGGGTTTGGTTCCGGTGCATCCGAATGGGCGGGTCGCATCTCATTAATGTTTGCCGAGCGGAGAGGCGACTTCTTTTGTGGCAGGCTAAACGGAATCACCTTCCCATATTCTTCCGGCCGCTGGAAACTTCTTGATCCGCGCCGCCAACAATCCGGCTTGCTTCACGGGCAAGTACTAACGCTGGGTGTTTTTCCTAAGAGATATTCCCTCGCTCGCGGTAAATGTCGAGTAGGCCGCAAAACCGGCATTCTGCCACGATTTCGGGGCCACGAATGTCCTTGAGCCCGGAGCGATCCATAGCGCATGAGAAGACGGCCAATTCTACGGGGGAAGGCGCATTATCGCACATTGAGCAACCGGATCAGACTTACGATTTACTGTCCTATTTCCGGAAGTTAGCGGGATATGTTATCCAGAATTTCAAGCCTTTGTCTGCGGCAGGACGGATTACCTTTAGGAACAACACCGCACAGTGCTGGCAGCAGGAATGGGGTTCTCTGGGGCCGCGCTCAGCCCGATCTCTACGCGCGAAAGCGCTCTGGCAAAAGGCCGAGTTGCATATGCAGGGCAGCCTGGCGATGCGCGAGAACCGATGATTGCCCTCGCAACCATGCCATCAACCCTTCGATCTACAGTGGCATCAAACACGTTTCTAGTAGCTCCACGTCTGGAGTCTGCTATGGAAACCCCTACTGCTGCTCCTCCGTTCCGGGCGATCCCGCTCGGGCTGATCGTAACCTGCGCACTCGTATTTCACGGGCCGCTGCTCATGATGCAGTATCCCAGCAATAGCTTCGACGCGCATTTTCACATGTCGATGGCGCAGCATTATGCGCAACACTGGTTCGATCCGTGGAACGAGAAAGCGTTGGGAGGATTCTCGCAGACGACGTATCCGCCACTGTTGCATCAGTGGATTGCGATCTTATCGCACGTCGTTGGGCTGAGTTACGCATTTATGCTGGTGATGGGCAGCATGCTGATATTGCTGCCGGTTGCGGTGTACCGGTACGCCAAACTGTGGCTGTGTGAGCTCGCGGCGAGTTATGGCGCGTTGTACTCGATCTTCCTTGGCTCACTTGCGATCATCACCTATGAGTCGGGCCAGATCGGAACGGTATCGGCCACAACATTGTTTCTGTTGGCAATTCCAACGGCGTATCAGTATGTTCTTGCCGGCGCAACGAAGGACCTGATTCTGGGCTTGGCCTTGTGTTGCACGGCTGCAGGAGCACAGCACGCGACGCTCCTGTTCGGAACACCTTTCTTCATCTTGCCCACGATATGGCTGGTGCTGAGAGAGTATCGCGAGAGTAATCCCGAGTCTTCGGTGGCGACTCTAGCGAAGCGGATGGTGACATTCACCTCGCTGGCGAGTGTGGGAATCATTGTTGAATTGCTGCCGTACTTCCTGGCGTTACTAAAGAGTCCGATTGAGCAGATCCCGATTCCCCACATGAGCCGTGCGAACTTTCTTCTGCAGCCGCGGTGGGACCTGCATTACTGGTTGATGCCGGTCGGCCTTGTCGCACTTGCGCTGCCTTACATATTTTACAAAGGCGTGGGAGGATCGCCGGCTGCGGCCGCTGTTGGCGGGATTCTATGCGGCTCTGATCTTTGGGCTGGGCGGGACGACACCTGTGCCCGAGCTCATCCTACGCAGGGCGTTCGAGATTCTCACTCTCGAACGATTCACGTTTTGGGCCTTACTGTTGGCGATGCCCTTTGTGGGGCTGCTGATGATGTACCTCATCGACCGTTTTGGAAAGCGAGCAGCGTCAGTATTTGTCCATTAAGCCAAGCCGGATGTAGGGGCACGGATCGCAAGAAGTTTCCAGGTCATGTTCATGTCCTGTTTGCAAGGCTCATGATCTCCCCATCAGGTACTTTGAGGAGGCGGTCGAGTCGTGCGTCATGCTTTGTACGCTCGTGTAACTGAGATGGTGGCATGCTCTGCATGCAAAGTCCTGCAGATGTGCCGGCCTATACAACTTGAACGCTCTGCGGCTGCATCTTGGGCACTGAAGGCAGAAACGCCGTCCACGTCCGCGCGTGGTCACCGTAGTGAACTGAACGCCCAGCTTTAGGCAGGTTAAAGCATCGGACGCGTTAACAGTTTCGCAGTCCTCTATACAATTCGCGCGATTGCGTTCGGCGGTCGGCCCATGATTTTCTCCCAAGAAGTTTTCGGCACTGTGCCTCAAATTGTGTCCCCTACCTGCTGCTACTGTGCCCCACAAAGTGATACGGCGTATCTCGGGGACTTTGAGGCGTGAGCGGGAAGTGCAGGAAATAACAACAATGACAGTAGAAACTTGGTAGCGCTACCGGGAATCGAACCCGGGTTTGAAGATTGAGAATCTTCCGTCCTAACCCCTAGACGATAGCGCCCCGGTGAACGAGCCTAGATTATAACAAACGCTCCGCATCTCCCCGACTGCGCACCCGCACGACCAACGGCTCCTCTGTGAACCTCTGCCATGAGTGACTTCCCCGAAAACCATTACCCGTCCCGTCCGGAATTTCACCGCGTCCCTATTGATTTTTTTAATACAACTTGTTCCCATCCACAGCCTTAATGGAGCTATAGTTGAAGGTAACTCGCACCTAAATTTACTCGCTAAACCCTCAACCCAAGGGCGACGTGTATGTTGTTCCTTCATCAACCAATCCAATCATTCCTATTTTTAGGAGTTTGTAAGGAGTACACACATATGGCAAAACTTAGAGTTCCAAAGAAGCAGAATGGCGATGCAAGCACCGCCACCACCCTGGCAGCCTCCGCGCCAGTTGCTGATCTCCAGACCAGCGCTATCGCCCTTGAAGAGCCCAAGAAACTTACCCGCAAACCCACCATCGTAAAGACTGACGGACGCGCCAATCTCTTCCCCATCAATGTTGACGAAGAAATCCGCCGCCTGGCGTACCTGCTCTCCGAGCGTCGCGGATTTGAACCGGGTCACGAAACCGAAGATTGGCTCACAGCCGAACGCGAGATTCGGCAGCGGTATCACCAGCAGAGCGCCTAGGGTGCTCTGCACGACCGCTTGGCGGCCGAGCCCCGGCCGCCTCAGAGCGGAAACGTTTCCGCTCTCTGCAACTCCTCCCGCGCGCGCCACTGAGACAGTTGTCGAAGCAAAGCTCTTCCTAGCCCTACAAACGGACTTCGGCGTGCATCTCACCTGTTGGCCGCGAGCGGTGCCCTCGGCCGTCCGGGCGCATGATTCGGTTTGCGTGTCCCTCTACTTTCTGAAAAAATACGGTGGGGTTCCACATGGCGCATATTGGTAGTTTTGCCTTGCTGCTCGCGCTCGCGCTGAGCATGTATTCGTTCGGAGGTGGCGTCCTCGCCCTCCTCTTTCAGAATGATCCGCGCAGCGCTCGCCTCGGTGAAACTGCTCGCCGTGCTGGTATCGCCGCCTTTGGAGCCGTCCTCCTCGCCGCATTCGTCCTGGTGATCTCCGCCTTTCGCGACGACTTCACCATCGCCTACATTTTTCATCACAGCAATCGCGACCTTCCCACAGCCTATAAGTTTGCCGTCCTCTGGTCCGGCCAGGAAGGCTCTCTCGTCTTCTGGGCTCTCCTTCTCTCCGGATACGGTTTCGTTCTTCGCCTCCGCTACAAGACCGACCCCCGCCTTTTCGCCTATGCTTCCGTCATTCTCGCGGCCGTCCAGGTCTTCTTCTTCGCTCTGGTGAATTTCGCCGCCAATCCCTTCGGACTCCTCGAAGGTCCCATGCGCGCCGATGGCAGCGGCCTCAACCCGCTCCTGCAATATCCCGAGATGGTCATCCACCCGCCCATGCTCTATCTGGGATACGTCGGCTTCACCATCCCCTTCGCCTTCGCTCTCGGCGCCCTCATCATGAAATACCCCGGCGAAAAGTGGATCCACATCACCCGCCGCTGGACCATGGTCACCTGGGGATTTCTCACGGTCGGCATTTTCCTGGGGGCCCATTGGGCCTACGCAGTACTCGGGTGGGGCGGATATTGGGGCTGGGACCCAGTTGAGAACGCCTCGCTCATGCCATGGCTCGTCGGCACCGCTTTTCTGCACTCGGTCATGATGCAGGAAAAACGCGGCATGCTGAAGGTCTGGAACATGTGGCTGGTCTTCCTCACCTTCTGGCTCGCCATTCTCGGCACGTTCCTCACGCGCAGCGGCATGATCCAATCTGTACACGCCTTCGCGCAGTCCTCGATCGGATCCTGGTTCGCATGGCTGCTCGCGATCAGCTTCGCCGTGTTTCTTTATTTCTTCATCAAGAACAAAGAGCACCTGCGCAGCGAACACAAACTGGAATCGCTCGTCTCACGCGAGTCCAGTTTCCTCTTCAACAACCTGCTCTTCCTGCTCCTCTGCTTCACAGTTCTCTGGGGCACCTGGTTCCCGAAAATTTCTGAACTTGTGCAGGGCAACAAAGTCACAGTCGGAGCACCCTTCTACAATCGCGTCGCCATTCCAGTCGCTCTCCTGCTCTTGATCCTCACCGCAATCGGCCCGCTGCTCGCGTGGCGCAAAACATCTTTTGAAAGTCTCAAGCGGAATTTCATGTGGCCGACGGTCGGGGCCATCGTGACTATGATGTTCCTGATGGCCACTCCCGGCAGCTGGGGCAAACCCTTCGGCCTGCGTCCTTGGGAAGACGTCTCATACTTCTACTCGCTGATGGCGATCGGCCTCTCGGTTCTCGTCACCCTGACCGTCGCCTCGGAGTTCTACCGCGGCGGTCGCGTCATCTCCGACAAGACCGGACAGGGCATGTTCGCCTCCATGGTCCAGCTCACGCACCGCAATACGCGCCGCTACGGCGGCTACCTCGTCCACTTCGGCGTCGTGGTCGTCGTCATCGGAATCGCTGGCGCAGCCTTCAATCAGGAAAAAGAGCAGGAAATGGGCTACGGCGACAAGCTCAACATCGGCAGCTACACGCTCGTCTGCCGCTCCTACACCAACGACGATTTCCCGAACTACGAAGCCGAGTGGGCCGTCCTCGACGTCTTCAAGAACGGCAAGCTGATCGACACGCTGACTCCCGAGCGCCGCTTCTACAAGGCCAGCCGTCAGACCTCGACCATGCCGTACATCCGTTCAAACATGAGCGAAGATCTTTATCTCGTCTACGAAGGATTGAACCAGGACACCGGACGCCCCATTCTCAAAGCGCACTTGAATCCGCTTGTGATGTGGATCTGGCTCGGCGTCTGGATCATTCTCGGCGGCACCGTGCTCGCGCTGGTCCCGAACGCCCCGGCCCCAGTCCGCATGCCCGCCCGAACGCTGGTGGAACACGCCGCCCCAGTGGCAGGAGATTAGAACGGATTTCAGATTGTAGATTTTAGATGCCAGATTGGATCCCGGTCCGTCCTGACTTCAATCTGAAATCGAGAATCGAGACGCTGAAATCCAAATGAGGACACAAATTGGGACCGCCGCCACCAGGCAACCGCACGCGGCGACAGGTTTGTATCAGGGCACGACTTTAGTCGTGCCGATTGCGGCGGTACTCCTTGGCGGCTTTAGCCGCGCAGGCACTGCCGAATCGGACGACGGAACGAAACGTTGCATATTGCGCCTCGTATGGGGGTTCAACCTGCGATCTGAAATCTACAATCTGAGATCAAGAAATCGAATGATGTCCAAACTCAACCCGACCCTCCGCCGCGCGCTCCACTGCTCGGTCCTCGCCGCCGCCGTCACCGCCTTCGGCGGCGCAGGCGACCCCGGCACCCGATTCAATCAACTCGGCCATCAGCTCATGTGCATCTGCAGTTGCGGCCAGATCCTGCTCGAGTGCAACCACGTCGGCTGCCCCGATTCTGATGGCATGCGCAACGAACTCATGGCCGCCGTCACTCGCGGCGACAGTGACAGCCTCGTCCAACAATCATTTGTCCAAAAATACGGGCCAACAGTCCTCGCCGCTCCCAGCACCAGCGGTTTCGATCGCACGGCGTGGATAATGCCTTTCGCCGCCCTGCTCGTCGGATTCACTATCGTCGTCTTCATCGTGCGGGCGTGGAAGAACCGGCCCGCCCCGGCTCTCGCCGACGGTATCCGGCCACTGCGTGGCCCCGAACTCGATCAATTCCGCGAGCAAGCCCGCAAGGAGACCGAACTATGAGCTTCGAATGGGCCTGCAGTCTGTTGTTCCTGGCCGCCACCCTGATCTACATCTTTTATCTACCCGGCAAGCTTTATCTCGGACCAGAGAAGACCCGCGCTTCGTACCTGCGCGAGCGCAAAGACGCCGTTTACGAAAATCTGCGCGACCTCAATTTCGAGTACACGGCCGGAAAGGTGCCTGACGTGGACTATTACTCGATGAAATCCGCCCTGCAAGACGAAGCCGCCACACTTCTGGCCGAAATCGCGCGCCTCGAAGAAAAAGCCGCGCTAGCGCCAAGAAAAGCGAGATCATGAACCAAGCTCAACCCCAGACCTGTCCCACAAACCCTGTCATCCTGAGCACATCGCAGGCGCCCATCCAAAGCTCTGTCATCCTGAGCGAAGCGCAGGACCCCATGCGGCCCGCCACCCTCATCCCGTGCAACAGCGAATTCTCGCCATACCTTGAGATCCTGAAGCGCGCGTTTTCTGCGCGCTTCAGGATCTATGCATTACCCGCCGCCGCGCTACTCCTGACCTTCACCGCCCTTCTCGCGTCCGCCTCCGCCCAAAGCCTCACCGGTACCGTCAAAAACTCCACCACCGGCAAGCCCGGCGTCGGAGACGAGGTCGTCCTCATCACCCTTAGCCAGGGGATGGAAGAGGCTGGACGCACCAAAGCCGACGCCAAGGGCAACTTCTCGTTCAAACTCGATCAACAGGGCCCACATCTCATCCGCGTCATCCACCAGGACGTGACCTATCACCGAATGGCGCCTCCGGGAACGACCTCCGTCGAAGTCGAGGTTTACGACGTCGGTAAGAAAGTGGAAGGTATTGAGATCGTGGCCGACATCATGCGATTCCAGGCCGGCAACGGCAACATGCAGGTCGATCGCACCTTCGCCGTCCAGAACAACTCCAAGCCGCCGCGCACCCAGATGAACGAGCACAACCTTGAGTTCTACGTCCCCGAGGGCGCAAAAATTACCGAAGGCCAGGCCATGACGGCCGGCGGCCAGCCCGTCAAGTCCGATCCCGTTCCCGAAGGCAGCAACACGAATAAATACTCGTTCTTGTTTCCTCTGCGTCCGGGCGAGACACGCTTCAGCGTCATCTACACCATGCCGTATACCGGCAGCATCAACATCGATCCCAAGAGCGCCTATCCGCTCGAGCATTTCGTAGCCATCGCGCCGAAAGCCATGCAGTTTGTCCCCGCGAAAGATGGCGTCTACAAAGTGGCTCCATTCCCCGGTCAACCGGACGCTAACGTCGAGGTCGCGTCTAACACGCAGACCGGCACCTCCATGGCCTTCAAGCTCACCGGAGAAGGCGAACTCGCTCCTCCGGTGGACGAAAACGGCCAGTCCAGTCAAGGCTCGTCCGCTCAGACCAGCCGGCCCGGCGGCGGACTTGGCCCCCCCATCGATGCTCCCGACCCGCTTCAGAAATATCGCTGGTGGATTCTCGCAGGCATAGCCGCTGCCCTGGTCATCGGCGGAGTCGTCGTCGCATCGCGCCAGCAAGCCGCCAACCGCGCAGCCGCGCGCGCCATGACTTCGAGAGGTCTCTCTCCAATCGAGACCGATGACGAGTTCGAGATTCCAGCCGCGCCCGCAAAACGCGCAGCTCGGCCCGCCGCCGCACCCGAAACCCGCGCCATCGAAGAACGCCCGTCGCGCGGATCCAGCAAACTCCTGGAGGCCTTGAAAGAAGAATTGTTCGAGTTAGAAGTCGAACACAAACAAGGCCGCATCACCCAACAGGAATACGAGAAGACCAAAGCCGCCCTGGACCAAACTCTCCAGCGCGCCCTGAAACGCGAAAGCCAAAAAGCCTGACGCAGGGGCCGGACCCGCGTCCGGCCCGAGCAAGCGAGTGGCAGCGCCACGGACCCCTCGCCGCGGCCAGGGCTAGTTAGCCGCGCTACCCGGTACACGGCTGGCTAGCTGCGTAGCGGCGCAAGAATCCAGCCCACGGCGCAAGCCGTGGGTTTCTCGTTCGTTCACCGAGCATCAGCCCCGAAGGGGCGTAAGAAATCACCTCTGACCACCGCGCCGCGTCCGTTCCTTTTGCCACGGGTCCTTCCCCGCACGCACACTCCTCTGTGACCCGGTTCCTTGACGTCGACAACGCCATCCGACCATGATCAATCTGACACGCGACTCAATCGTACTCGCAACTCCTTTGTCCCCAAGATTTTGCCCGTAACTGATTGAGCGCCATAGATTATTCCGCAAATTTCCTCTAAACCGATGATTGCAATAGACCGGGGGGAGGGGGGTTACCCACCTCCAGCCGGGTGTCCCAAAATGGGAACTCGCATCAACGCCTTTTCGCCCGCATCCAATGGATATAGATCCACCAAAACTATGGGAAACACTTTCAAGACTGCGTTCCTACTGACCGCCCTCACGCTGCTCCTGATGTTCATCGGACGCGCCTTCGGCGGCCAAAATGGAATGTTCATTGCGTTGGCCTTCGCCTGCGTGATGAACTTCGTCTCTTACTTCTGGTCCGACAAGATTGCTCTGGCGATGTATCGCGCCGAGCCCGTTACGCGCGAGCAACTTCCGCGCGCTTACGCCACAGTTGAGCGCCTCACGCAGAAAATCGGCATTCCGATGCCGAAGATCTATGTGATTCCAAGCGAATCGCCAAACGCCTTTGCCACCGGACGCAACCCGAGCCACGCCTCCGTCGCAGTTACGCACGGGATCCTCGGCCTGCTGAATGATGAAGAACTCGAAGGCGTACTCGCGCACGAACTCGGACACGTCAATAATCGCGACATCTTGATCAGCTCTGTCGCAGCCACCATCGCAGGCGCAATCACCATGATCGCCAGCATGGGACGTTGGGCCATGATCTTCGGCGGATATGGCGGAAACGATCGCGAAGAACGCGGAGGCGGAGGAGGACTCGCAGCTCTGTTTATGCTGATCGTCGCCCCAATCGCGGCCAGTTTGATCCAGCTTGCAGTGTCGCGCTCCCGTGAATATCAGGCCGATGCCACAGGCGCGCACTTCACCGGAAATCCATATGCGTTAGCGAGCGCCCTGCAGAAGCTGGATGCGTACTCGCGCCGTCTTCCGATGGCAGCGAGTCCCTCAACCGCGCACCTGTTCATCATCCAGCCACTCCTTGGAATCAATGGGCAGATGTTCGCAGGCCTGTTCTCGACACACCCGCCGATTGCGAAGCGCATTGAGCGCCTCACCGGGAGGCCCGCGGAGTTTATGCAGTGAGCTGTCAGCTCTCAGCTACAAACTGCGCAAGCTGGACTCGAAGCTGCATTCATCAGAAGAGCACTTGCAAGCATTGTCATTGCGGCTTGAACGCATTGTCATTCCGAGCGAAGCGAGGAATCCGCTGCCGGGCTGAAGGCTGATAGCTCTATGACGTAGGTAACTCCAAGACCTTCGATGCCCAATAGTAAAATCCAGAGAATGTCGCCCGAAATCGCCACCGCTGCGTCGCAGAAAGCCGCTGAACTGGAAAATGCGCTGCGCCGCATCATTCGCGGCAAGGATGATGTTGTCCGGCTTGCCCTCGTCAGCGTCTTCGCTCGCGGACACTTGCTCATCGAAGGCGTTCCCGGAGTGGGCAAGACTACGCTCGGACAAGCTCTAGCGCGTGCCATCGACTGCACGTTCCAGCGCGTGCAGTTCACCAGCGACATGCTGCCCTCCGACGTGTTGGGAATTTCCGTTTACTCGGCGCTTGAACAGCAGTTCGAATTCAAGCGCGGTCCGGTGTTCACCAACGTTCTCCTCGCGGACGAAATCAACCGTACAACGCCAAAAACGCAATCGGCGCTGCTCGAAGCCATGAACGAAGGCCAGGTCACGGTCGACGCGCACTCGTACGAGTTGCCGCAGCCGTTCTTAGTCATTGCGACGCAGAATCCGGTTGAGCATCACGGAACGTATCCACTGCCCGAATCGCAGCTGGATCGATTCCTCATGCGCGTGCGCATGGGATATCCCGATGCGGAGGCCGAACGGCAGATCCTGCGCTCCGAAGCTGGAGTTGCGCATCTCGACGAACTGCGTCCGGTTCTTACGGGAGGCGAAGTGCTCGAGATGCAGCAAGCCGTGAAGCAGGTGCGCGTCGACGATTCCCTTGTAAATTATGCGCTTGAGATCGTCCGCCGCACCCGCGAATCCGAGTTCCTGTCGCTCGGCGTTTCCCCTCGCGGCTCGCAAGCTCTCTATCGCGCCGCACAAGCGATGGCGTTCCTCGAAGGCCGCTCCTTCTGCACGCCTGATGACATCAAGCCGCTTGTCGTCCCAGTCTTCGCCCACCGCATCACAGTCAACGGCTTCTACGCTTCGACGCTGAAGAAGTCCGAGCAATCCGACCAGGTTCTGACGGAGATCATCGAGAACGTCGCAATTCCCATCTAGTTAAGGCAGAAGCAAGAAGTAAGAATGCAGAAGTGAGTCCAACGATTTACTTCTGCATCTCTGCATCCCGCGGTCTAGGCTCGAAGTTCTATAATCCCTCCATCATGTCCTTTCTGCGCTACCTCATGTTTCTATCGCTCGTGGTCTGGATTGGCGGACTCGTCTTTTTTGCCTTCGTGCTCGCACCGACTGCGTTTCAAGTGCTCCCGAACACGCACCTCGCCGGCAATGTCGTCGGACGCGCGCTGGGAAAGCTGCATTGGATTGCCATCATTTCGGGAGTTGTTTTTCTGCTGAGTTCGCTGCTGTATAGCCGCCTCGCGCTGGGAACCGCGCACATGTTCGCGCTGCGGCACGTACTTATCGTGCTGATGCTCGGCCTCACTCTACTGTCCCAGTTCTGGATCATCCCAAAGATGGACACATTGCGCGCCTCCGTCGGAGATTTCGCGCAGGTGCCGCTGGTCAATCCCGATCGCGTGCAGTTCGATAAGTTGCACCTGTGGTCGACGCGCGTCGAAGGTGCAGTGCTTATCCTCGGATTGGTCGCGATCTATCTCACTGCATCTGCGCTGGCCGCAAGCTCGAGATGACGCAATGTTTTAGGTCTTAAAGTTTCAAGGCCAAAGATGCGTGACTGAGTTGGACAGGCCTCGAAGATGTATCCCAATTGCCACCGTCTCGGCTTCAACTTTTGAAACATTGGCACCGCTCATCCCCGATAGCGGAAACATCCCACCAGGTGATCGTTGACCATGCCAGTCGCCTGCATGAAGGCATAGCAGATCGTTGAGCCCACAAAGCGGAACCCTCGCTTCTTAAGGTCTTTGCTCATGGCATCGGATTCAGCGGTTCGCGCGGGAACCTGCCCCAGCGACCTCCAGCGATTCACCTTGAGCTTGCCTCCCACAATTTGCCATACGTACTTGTCAAAGCTGCCAAACTCCTTCTGCACGCTAAGGAACGCCTTTGCGTTGTCGATCGCGGAAGAGATCTTCAGCTTGTTGCGAACTATGCCCGAGTCCGCAAGCAGCTTCGCCACTTTCTTTTCATCGAAGCGCGCCACACGTTCAGGCTCGAACCCGACAAAAGCCCGCCTGTAATTCTCGCGTTTGTTGAGGATCGTGTTCCAACTCAGTCCTGCTTGTGCGCCTTCGAGAATGAGGAATTCGAAGAACACGCGATCGTCATGTACCGGAATTCCCCATTCCTCATCGTGATAGCGAATCGCGAGTTCGTTGTTCGCCCATGCGCAACGAACCAACTGCTTGGGATTCTTTTTAGTCGACATAGCCGCAGACAATTATGCCCTCTGTCGCGAGATCGTCGCCACAGAGGGCACAAAGTTCCCGAAAGCTATTGCAGGGACTTCGGATCGGACTTGTTTACCGGCGATTTCTTGTCGAGCAGCGAAACCAACTCATGCGCGCTCGCCGGAATTCCCACTTTTCCGCCGCGAATGATATCTTTCGCCGTCAACTTCTTCCCATAGAGTTTCTCGTTCGCGCTGCCATCCGAACGAAGCGTCGATCCCTCTAGCGACACGCCAGCGAACAGGCCCTTGTTCCGCGAATACGAAAGGATTTCCGCCTGCATCACGATGTCGGTTGCGCCCTCCGCCGTGCGTCCCTTCGGACCGGCCGCAGCTGATGCATCAGCCCCAAGTTTCACCTTGCTGTTCAGCAGCGATGTCGCACCCTTGGGATTCATCACCAGCAGAACAAAATCCGTGGCTTGTCCGCCGAGCTGGAATCCGATGCTGACGCCTTCGAGTGCATACAGCGCCGGAGCGCCCCATTTCCCTTTGTAATGCTCGCCGCTGCGGCAGATCATGATGCCGCGCCCGTAGCTGCCGCCGATCCCCAAAGCTCCCTTCTTCACCGAAGGCAGCACCAGGATGCACTCAGCCTTGTCGAGCAGGTCCTGCGGAATGTCATCAGGAATATTGATGATCTCCTTCAACACTTCTCCAGCATCTTTGACCCGCTCTTGTTCGTGCTGGCCCTCGGCAAACGCCAGCATCGAGAACAGAAGCACGGTCATCCAATAAGTAGTGACCCTTTTCATCACAGGCCCTCCGAGAGCCAATTGTAGAGAAAAATCTGAGGACTGGTGCGAGTAGTTAGGCCATGGAACCACATGGCCAACTGGAGGATCTGGAGGCAGCGCAAGTCGTTGCGCTGCTTTGTTTTGGGGCATGACCAAGCGCGTGCTCCTTTTGTAACTTGGCACCTTCGAGGAGGCCACCATACAGTCATCGGGAAGGGTTCTCCGGCATGTCCCTGATTCGGCACGAGGCGTGCATCCAGTAGGTTGGAAGTGTGCCGGGACGGCGTTTAGAGTGAAAATTTTGGATTTACTGGGCATGAAGTACACGCACTGGCTTCTCCGGATTTTGGCGCTATCGCTGGCAACCTTCGCGGGCGTGGGACAGTTGCGCGCGCAGTCGGCTTACGTGTCGGGCGCTCCGGATTTGAACGCTTCCGGCCTGACCTCAGCTTCATCAACCGACGACTCCCAGAGCGGGATGATCACGCTGCACTCCCGGGTGAACGAAGTAAACGTGCTTTTTATCGCGACCGATAAGCACGGCAAGTTTGTCCGTAATCTTAGCGAGACGGACTTCAGCATCCTTGACGACCACAAGCCACCACAGGCCATTCTCAACTTCCGGCGCGAAACCGATTTACCGCTGCACTTAGGTCTGCTAGTAGACGTCAGCGGTTCCATCAACAGCCGGTTCGAGTTCGAGCAAACGGCGGCGACCAGCTTCATGCAACACACGCTGCGCGCCGGCTTCGACAAGGCTTTTGTGATGGGGTTCAACAGCCATAGCCAGATGGCCCAGGATTTTACCGACAATGTTTCGCTGCTGTCGGCCAGCGTCCATAAGTTGCGTGATGGCGGCGGAACGGCTCTCTACGATGCTGTTTATCGCGCTTGCAAAGAGAAGTTCCTGAAAGATCGTCCGGATCGTCCGGTGCGCAAAGCCATCATTATTGTGAGTGACGGCGAAGACAATCAGAGCGAGTTCTCAAAAGCTCAGGCCATTGAGATGGCACAGCGCTCTGAGGTCATCATCTATGCGATCTCAACGGACGACAGCGGCCTGGTCATGCGCGGCGACAAAGTTCTCGAACAGCTCGCACAAGCTACAGGCGGACGCGCGTTTTTCCCGTTCAAGATGAAGGACATTACGCGCTCCTACGCCGCCATCGAAGACGAACTCCGCAGCCAGTACATCGTCTCCTACAAGCCCGCCGACTTTGACGCAGATGGGCGCTACCGCTCCATCCAGATCTCTTCTCTGAAGAAGGACCTACAGGTACGCGCGCGCCAGGGATATTACGCACCGCAGCAATAAGGCGTGGAAACTGGCTCGCGACTTCGCATTTCAGCTTCAACTCCAATTCCAGCTTCCGAATAACATTGCCGAGCGAGCTCTGAAATCGAATCTGAAGTATTTGCGCGAGCCGGAAGCCTGGCTCATGCTGTCTGTTGTACTTGTGCTCGCCGCACGCGATAGGTTCCCGGTTCGGTTCTAGCCGAGATCGCCAGACGATTCCAGGCATTGATGGTTGCGACTGCGACGGTAAGGTCGGCAATTTCCTTTTCGCTGAAATGCTGGCGCACCTTCTCGTAAAGCTCATCGGGAACCCGGCTCTCCGAAACCTGAGTGACGGCTTCGGTCCATGCTAATGCGAAGCGCTCGCGGTCGGTGTAAAACGGGCACTCTTCCCACGCGTTCAGCTCGTAGAGCTTCTGATCGGGTTGCCCGACGGCCTTCGCATCTTTCCAATGCATGTCGATGCAGTACGCGCATCCGTTCATCTGCGAAACGCGCAGCTTGATGAGGTGAAGGAGCGATTCCTCCAGCCCGCTCTCGTGCAAATATTTTTCCAGTCCGAGCAACGCGTGGTAAGCACCCGGAGCAGCCTTCACATAGTCGAAACGTTGCATAATTTCCTCCTCCCACCACTTTGGATTTTATCCATCGCAAAGCGCTGCTTTTTTATTGCGGAATGCAATCGGATAGAGCCCAGATCGATTTTGTGGATGCGGCTTGCCTGTGGTAACGTCCCATTGAATTCCAGTTCATCTTCATTTATTGAGGAGAGATGCATGATCGGCATCATTGTACTGGTAATACTCGTGGTCATCGTCGTTGTGCTGATCAGCATGTACAACGGCCTGGTGCAGTTGCGGGTTCGTGCCGACTCGGCATGGTCCGACATTGATGTGCAGCTCAAGCGCAGGCATGACCTGATTCCGAATCTCGTTGAAACTGTCAAGGGATATGCCGCGCACGAAAAAGGAACGTTTGAAAACATTGCCAAGTTCCGGTCGCAGGCGATGCAGGCCACGACACCGGCCGACATTGCGGCCGCCGAGAACCAACTTACTGGAGCGCTGAAGAGCCTGTTTGCGGTCGCCGAAAATTATCCCCAGCTGAAAGCCTCGGAAGAGTTCACCCAACTCCAAGGCTCGTTGAACCAGACGGAAGATTCGATTCAGAATGCGCGGCGGTACTACAACGCTGTCGTCCGCGATCTGAATACAAAGATCCAGTCGTTCCCGACGAATATCCTGGCCGGCATGTTCGGATTCGTGCAGCGCCAGTTCTTCGAGACCGCCGCAGCCGATCGCGAACCGGTGCAGGTGAAGTTCTAGACGATCTTGTAATTGGGTAATCGGGCAATTTGGTCATTTGAATGCCAACCAGAACTTGGCGTCTCGCGGTTCTCCTTTGTCTACTTACTGCTCTGGCCAGCGCCAAATCGTGGCGCATTGCCGACTTCCAGGACACTATCAGCGTCAATCAGGACGGAAGCGCCGTCGTAACCGAACGGATCGCGCTCGTCTTTGAGGGCGAATGGCACGGCATTCATCGCACGATTCCCATCGAGTATCCCGGGCCGAGCGGCACTAATTACGAACTGTTTCTCGACGTGAAGACCGTCACCGATGGCCAAGGCAACAAGCTGAAGTATGAGTCTTCAACCGCGAACGGCTCGCGCGACCTGAAAATTTATATCCCCAGCGCAGTGGATACGACCCGAACGGTCGAGATCATTTACTCAGTACGGAACGGCACGCGCTTCTTCAAAGACTACGATGAGTTCTACTGGAACGTGACCGGCAACGATTGGCCCGTGCCAATCGATCACGCATCAGCCACGGTACGCTTCCCTCTTGCGGCCGCAGGATCTCTGCGCGCGCAGGCGTTCACCGGCGTGTACGGCTCAGCGGGCCATGACGCCACGTCCGACGTGTTGGGCGATACCGCCAAGTTCGAGACGAACAATCCTCTGCCCATGCGCGGCGGGTTGACGATTGACGTCTATATTCCAAAAGACGTTCTCCGCGAACCAAGCGCGTTGAGGAAGTTCTTCTGGTTCATCGCCGGAAATCCAATCGTCTTCCTTCCTCCGGTAACGCTGGCCGTGATGTTCACGCTGTGGTGGTACAAGGGGCGCGATCCCGATCCCGGCATGTCGGTCGCGCCTATGTACGAACCACCTGCAGGGATTTCTCCGGCCGAGGCGGGCACGCTGCTCGATGACACGATTCATCCGCGCGACATCACTTCAACCATGATCGACCTCGCCGTGCGCGGATACATCAAGATCGAAGAAACTGCCGAGAAGGTTCTCCTGTTCACGCATAGGGATTACGTCTTTCACCTTCTCAAGCCTCAGGCGAACTGGGGATCGGAGCTGGCTCCGCACGAACGCGTCATGCTTGAAAACCTTTTTGCCGGAGGGCAAGAGACACGTCTCTCCAGTCTGAAAAACCGGTTCTACACGGCGGTTCCGGTCATTCGACAAGACATCATGGCGCAGTTGAAGAGCAAGGGCATTTACTTGCTCGATCCCGCGTCGGCCAACGGGTACAGCATCGTCGCGGCGATCGGGATTGTGGCCTTCTTCGGAATTTTGCAGTACCTCCGATGGGGGAACTTTCTCAGCTCGATTCCGATCCTGATTATCTGTGCAGGTATCTCCGCCATCATTTTCTGGCTGTTCGCGCGCGTGATGACGGCGAAGACCGCAAAGGGAGCGCGCACGCGCATCGCGGTTCTCGGATTCCAGGAATTCATGAACCGCGTGGATGCCGAGCGCCTGAAGCTTATGCCTCCCACTACCTTCGAGAAGTATCTGGCTTATGCCATGGCGCTGGGCGTGGAGCATCACTGGGCGCAGGCATTCGCGGGCATCGTCAAAGATCCTCCGCAATGGTACGTTGGGCCGGGCGGCGCTTATGGAGCCGGATTCAATCCGATTTTCTTTTCCAGTTCCATGCACATCATGGCGACGGATATGCACCAGGTCTTCGTGTCGGCTCCCCGCGCGAGTTCAAGTGGATCGGGTTTCGGCGGTGGAGGTGGCGGAGGATTCTCCGGCGGCGGCTTCGGCGGAGGTGGTGGCAGCGCGTTCTAATGATGATTTCCCTATGCTCCTCTATGTCCTGTGTTCGTAAGGGAGATCTGAGACAGCAGATCTAAAGGACACCGGGAAGCCAAAGACTCAGCAGTCTCATTGTTCACCGGCGCTGGCGTCGCTTCCCCAGAGTGCGTTACTGCCCATAAGGGTGTTGCGAATTCAGAGTGGAGCCCCGCGTCGAGAGAAGCTGCAGTTCCAGCAGCCCGAGCTGGCCGCTGTATTGCACGAGCACCCGCGCCTTCGGAGCAGTCGTGCAGCACCACTCGGTTGCCCACGCCAGGGCCGCTTGCCTGCCCAGCCAGAGCCTTGCTAAAAGTCCGTCGTGTTTTTTATCGCCTTTCGGGTCGAAGCGCGAATATCATCGCCGAATCATTCTTGAAAACCATGGTCGAGGATGGACTTTCAAAGAGTCTGCCGAGGCTCTCGGCCTGAGCACTCGTGAGCAGCACGTACTGTATGGGATTATTGCGGAGCAGATTCTCTCGAAATTCTTGCGAAGTCGTGGGAGCAAAGAAGTTTTGCAGATCTTTCAACTTCTCATCCGCTCTCACGGCGTTGCCATAGCCGCAGAAAACGCGGCTACGAATGTACTGCGGCATCATATTTGCGTTGTACAAATCGGCAAATATAACGTCAGTGCTTTCAGCGTGGGCATCAATCCATCTATAGGCAGCCAAGAGACCAGAGTCGATGGCATATTCACCCCGCACAGCCAATACCACGGCCTGACCTGTTAAAGCTATGGAGGTCAAGCTATTCACCAGCAGGATCCCCGCCACGGCTACTGTCCCCCAAACTCGTTTCGCTCTCATGGCCTGAATCGAGTCGTCCAGCCCGAGTAGCGCGAGCATCACCAGTGGAACCAGAATGTTGGTCGCAAACTGGAATGAAAAATGGAGCAAAGAGTGCAGGTATGACAGTACGAGCGCTGAGATGAGGCAGCAGGCCATCAGCAGACCTGGGTAGCTGAGTCCATTCCGATAGATTTTCCAGACCGCGTACGGCAACAGCAGAAAGGACATTCCAAAACCCAAAGACAACAGCCAGGGGGACGGGCCGGGCAAACCGGGCAGGCTCCACCAGCGGAAGATCGGATGTATCTTGAAAATCCAGTAGTAGTACCCGAGAACGGGTACGCACATCGCAATCGGAACGGCGCGGATTGCCAACGACTGACTCGCTTTTCGCGGATTGAAATACGACTGGACCAGGAAAAGCGCCGTTGACGTCATCAGAAACAGCATGTCGTAAGGTCGGCATGTTCCCGCTGCGATATAGCAAAGACCTGAGATTACGTAGTCCGACATGCGGCCTTCGAACTCTCCCCTCAGGAAACAGCAGAGGCCGAGTATCACGAACATTTCAGAAGCCAGAAAGTGCGGCAGCCGCAACGTCCAGTAAAAAGGAAAAAAGTTGGCGTTCGTCAGATCGAGGAAGTAGGACGAGTCTAGCCGAATGTGCAAGAGGTGCACTGCTGAAATCCAGCCAAAGCCTCCACCCGCCAAGCTGGCGACCAGCGCGATTTTCCGAGTGAACGCGTTCTCGAAGAGAAATGAAGACAGCCAGTAGACCGCAACGCACATGAGCACCACGCACAAGACGCGGCAGAAATTCATAGCCGCTGCGGGGGATAGGTGCAGAAGCGCGCCAACCTTGCCCATTACCAGCCACTCTAGATTGAAGAACACTGGCCGGTGTGGCTCCGCGGTCATGGGGTTATGAAACAACCAACTGCCCGACTCGGACTGGTGCACGTAGGCGAGATAGTTGTTGGTGTCGTACGAATGATCGAGAACCCCGCTGAACACAGTTCCGTGGGACGGCGCTACATAAGCAACTACATAAGGCAATGTGGTCAGAATAGAAAGTGCGCCGGCAAAACAGATTACAAACTTTAACTCAGAAGAACGTACCCTGCGCCGTTTACCTTCTCTTCCGGTGACTGGATCAGTGCTCGAAAGCGTTGGCGTAAAATTCGCCATCTCAGTTGTTTCGTGTGCCAAACTCGCTCCTTAGCAGTTCTTCCTCGCAACAGGCGTCAAGAATTCAAGTGATGCGCTGCGGACTGAACTGGATCGCTTTGTCTAGCCTGTCCTTTGGTTGAGGCGCCTCGCCCAAGGCCTCCATGAGAGCAATCGCGGCAATGATGTAGGCCCAAATCAGGTAGCGGTCCTCAGCAGACGGAAAGAGCAGGAAGTGCGAGGCGGCGGCAAAAGCTACCACGAGCAGGAGTCTCGTTGGCCGGCGCTTGTAAGCAAGAATGCCCATCAGAACCCAGATTGAGACGCGGGTTAGAATGACGCTCGCTCCCGTGAGGAAAGGTCGCAAGTATTCGCGGACTGTCAGCGTGTGTGCTTCCTGAGCGGGATAGCGCCCGCCGATAAACGAATAGCGGAACAAAACGATCCAGCCGTAGTTGCCTGCCCAGTGATGGATCGCTACTACGATGGCGAAGGCCAAGGCTGCAAGGGCAACCGCCTTGTAAATGGCTATCTTCTTTTCCCACGCCAGCCACCCAAGAACGAACCACAGGAGCAAGATACTGTCCGTCCGAACTCCGAGACAGATGAAGAGAAAACACAGTGCCGGCAGCATGCGGTTTCGTGCCTGAATCAGCCAGAGCGCGCAAATCGCTAAGAGAGCCGCCAAACCGTCGGGAACGCCGCCTCGTCCCAATAGCAGGACAGAGTACGACGACATGAGCAAAGCACTCAGGATCGGTTTCTTCGTCCAGACCACGACAATGATTCCGATCCCAAAAAGACTCGCGGCTGAAATGAAATTGATTGCCCTCTGTACGGGGAGAACCGTGCTGACTAGAGATATGGCTTCTACATAGAGCGGGCGGATGGCGTAAAGCGGTTCTAACTCCCGGAGGTGTTGGGGGCTGTCGAGGACGGAACTCCCCTCCGCCCGTGGGTTTTCGTGCTTGACGATCTCGTAAACCTGCTCAATCTGTTGCGTTTTAGACCGGACGATCGCTTCATAGATATAGCGGTCAAAGTCGTCGGGAATTGGGCGTAGATAGCAAGCGAACGAGAGCCCTAATAGGGCAATGACAGAAAAAATGTATTTCAGCGGCTTCGACACAGCGAGGTCGGTTCAGTTCGCAATAGCATAACATCCGAAGACGGGTCGATGAACCGAACCCAAGCCCTCCGGGTGCAGTCGCGCAACTCTGGTCTGTGCAGCACGGCTGTGAGGAAATCCCGTCCTGCCCGCAATGCCAGTTGCGGTGCCACCCCGGGGGGAATCGCCTCTACCGTTAACTAATGAGCTATCAGGCTTTTACATCAGTAACTTTCCGTGATATAACCGCCCCTGAGCAGAAAAGCGGGCTTTCGCCCGTCTGGAGCTTGATTCGATGACGTTGGCCTCATTCACACACGACAAGACAACTGCCGGCCAACATGGAGGAGGTACCGTGGGGGAAGAAGCACGGACCGGGAAAAGGTTCCCGCTGGAATTGCCGATTAAGATTCACAAGGGCGAACTCGATACCAGCGGAACGACGGGAAATTTGAGCGCGGCCGGCGTGTACATCCGCGCCGACGCCACCATGGAAATCGGTTCGCCGGTGGAATTCGAAATCACGCTGCCCCCCGAGATGACTGGCGGGCAGGAAAACGTCACGATCCAGTGCAAAGGACGCGTCGTTCGCGCCGATGAAACTGGCGAGGGCGGCGAAGGCCGCGGCGTGGCCTGCGTGATCGACACGTACGAATTCGTCAGGAATTCCTAAACCTTGGAGCGGCTAACAATATGCTCAAACTGATTCTGGCAGATAACCAGGCGATCTTCAGAGCTGGTATCGCGAAAGTGCTTGCGGTGGAAGATGAGATGCGCATCGTGGCGCAGGCGCAGACTCCCGAGCAGATGTTCATGGCTCTCGACAAATTCCGCGCTGCCGTTCTCGTCGTGGCCGCGGGATTTCACAACGATTTTGCGGCCATCGTACAGGCGGCCAATAAATCAAAGACTCGCGTCATCGTTCTCGCCGACACCGGCGAGAGCGCGCAGAAGCACATGGCGAATGGGGCCCATGGCGTCGTTTATCGCAACGTGACCAGCGCCGCGCTCGTCGATTGCGTGCGCAAGGTCGCGCGCGGCGAAACCTGGGTTCAGGATGTCGCCGTGCCGAGCGAACTCACCGAAAACGATATGGTCGGACTGCGCGTCCGCGACCGCCTCACCGCGAAAGAGCTGCGCATTGTCGCCCTCATCGTTCAGGGCTACAAAAATAAAGAAATTGCCACCCAACTCGGCACGACCGAGCAGGTCATCAAGAACTACCTGCGCAACGTGTACGACAAGATCGGAGTGTCAGACCGGCTCGAGCTGGCCCTGTTCACGATCCATCACCGAATCTTGAACGAAGCCGCTGCCGCAACCACGGCAGGCGCCGCACCGCAGTCTGCGGCCGGCGTTGCTCAGTAGAGTCCCAAATCGTCTTCAAACAGGGCCGTCCGCATGGACGGCCCTGTTTGTTTGTATGCAGAACGTAGCAGAGGAGAGATGCCCCCGTGTTCCTCTGTGCCGCTGTGCTGAAGAATTTCGGATGTCGCCGCTGAATCATTCTTAAAGCTATTCGCATCTATGGCGCTATGGAATTTCGACAGCTTGGCAGGTCCGGATTGAAAGTTCCTGTGCTCAGTTTCGGGACAGGGACATTCGGCGGCGGGAACGAATTCTTCAAAGCGTGGGGCGAGACTGACGTTGCGGAAGCGACGCACCTCGTCGACATCTGCCTTGATGCAGGCGTGAATTTATTCGATACGGCGGATATTTATTCTGATGGACTATCCGAAACGATTCTTGGCAAAGCTGTCGCCAAGCGGCGCGATAAGGTGCTGATATCCACGAAAGCATCCTTTCGAATGGGACAGGGGCCGAACGACCTGGGATCGTCGCGGCACCACTTGATTCAGGCATGCGAAGCGAGTCTGAAGCGCCTCGGGACGGATTACATCGATATCTACCATCTGCACGGCTTCGACGCGCTAACTCCGGTTGAAGAAGTGCTTAGCGCGCTCGACAACCTAGTAAAGAGCGGTAAGGTGCGATACCTCGCGTGCTCGAATTTTTCGGGATGGCATTTGATGAAGTCGCTCGACGTGTCCGATCGGTATGGGTGGGCGCGGTACGTCGGACATCAGGTCTACTACTCGCTCATCGGACGCGAGTACGAATGGGAGTTGATGCCGCTCGGCGAAGAGCACGGAGTTGGCGCGCTGGTGTGGAGTCCGCTGGGATGGGGACGGCTGACAGGAAGAATCCGGCGCGGGCAACCGCTGCCGAAAGAGAGCCGTTTGCATAAGACGGCCGAGAACGGTCCGCCTGTCGAAAACGAGTATCTCTACAGGGTGGTTGACGCGCTCGACGAGGCAGCGAAGGAAATCGGGAAGACAGTGCCGCAGGTGGCACTCAATTGGCTGCTGCAGCGTCCCACGATTTCGACCGTCATCATCGGTGCGCGGAACGAGCAGCAGTTGCGGCAGAATTTGGATGCTGCGGGATGGAACTTATCGTCCGAACAGATTGCCAAGCTGGACGCCGCGAGTGACGTCACGCCGATGTATCCGTACTGGCATCAGCGGCAATTCGTGGAGAGAAATCCAGCGGCGGCAGTACCGAAGAGCGAGCCGTTCAGGGGCTAAAACCCACTTCGGTTTCCGAGGCTTTGCGCGGCCCTAAAGGGCCGCGCTTCCACGATCGCGTCGGCATTCTGCCCGGGTGTCGGCAGGATGCCGGCGCTACTATCCGACGATCTTTTCACCCACGGCTTTGGCTTGCGTGAACAGGTAGAGATAATCCGGGCCGCCGGATTTTGAATCTGTGCCGGACATGTTGAAGCCGCCGAACGGATGTGCGCCCACCATTGCGCCCGTGCACTTGCGGTTGATGTACAGGTTGCCAACGTGGAATTCCTGAATCGCGCGGTCGATCTTGTCGCGCGAACTGGTGTAGACCGCGCCGGTCAGTCCGAACTCGGTGTCATTGGCGATTTCGAGCGCGTGGTCGAATCCGCGAGCTTTGATCACCGCGAGCACCGGTCCGAAGATTTCTTCCTGCTCGAGCTTCGATTTCGGCGGAATGTCAGCGATCACAGTGGGGCGGATGAAGTAACCTTCGCCGGCTTCCGTAACGCGTTCGCCGCCGGTGATCAGGCGTCCGTCTTTTTTGCCCTGTTCGATGTAGCCGAGGATGGTCTTCATGGAACCTTCATTGATGACGGCAGCCATGTTGGCGTTCTCGGCGGGATCTCCGACTTTGATCTGCTCGACGCGCGCCTTTAACTGCTGCAGGAATTTGTCATAGACGCGCTCGTCGACGATCGCGCGGGAACAGGCGGAGCACTTCTGTCCCTGGAAACCGAATGCCGCTTGCGCGACGCCTTCGACAGCGGAATCGATGTCCGCATCGGCATCGACGATGATGGCGTCCTTGCCTCCCATTTCGAGGATGGTGCGCTTGATCCAGATCTGGCCGGGTCCTTGAGTGGCCGCAGCTTTATTGATCTGCAGGCCGACTTCGCGCGATCCGGTGAACGCGATGTAGCGAGTCTTGGGATGCGCGACGATGGCGTCGCCAAAGGTTGCGCCGGAACCGGGGCAGAAGTTTACGACGCCCTCGGGCATGCCACACTCTTCGAGCAGTTCGACGAACTTGGCTGCGATCGTGGGCGAGTCGCTCGAGGGCTTGAGGATCACGGTGTTGCCGCAGACGATCGAGGCCAGAGTCATTCCGGCCATGATCGCGCAGGGGAAATTCCAGGGCGGAATCACCGCGCCCACGCCCAGCGGGAGATAGTGCAGCGTGTCGTGCTCGCCGGGAAGTTGAATTGGCGTTTGCGCCTGTGATAGGCGCAGGACCTCGCGACCGTAGAACTCGCAGAAGTCAATGGTTTCGGAGATGTCGGCGTCGGCCTCAGCCCAGTTCTTCGAGACTTCGAAAACCAGCCAGGCCATGAATTCCATCTTGCGCTGGCGCAGGGCGTCTGCAACGCGGAAAAGGAGGCTCGCACGATCTTCGACCGGCGTCCGGGACCAGGTCTCGAACGCCTTGAGAGCGGCGGTCATCGCGGGCTCAACGTGTTCCCTGCCGGCCTTCTGGTGGATGCCAACGATCTCGGACGGCTTCGACGGGTTTAGGGATTTGATCTTGTCGGTGGTCTTGACGCGCTTGCCGCCAATGATGAGCTCGTACTCGCGCCCGAGCTGTCCGCGAACTTTGGCGATGGCGGCACGCATGCGGCGCGCGTTTTCTTCATTGCGAAAATCGAAAAACGGCTCGGTGATAAATGATCCAGAATGCGGCATTGTGCGCGGCCGGACGGGGGCTTCGAGCGTTGCCATGGGAGAAATCCTTTCGAAACGGATAAATGCGGTATAAGACTTTGATTAGTTTACACCCCAAAAAGACGCGGCCAGAGCGGCCCAGTGCTCGGCACAATGCCGTCGTTTCAAGCACGGGTCGCCGGCTTTGAGACCACTCGTCAATTTTGGACTGCATTCGCAAAATACTAAGAACAAAGCGGTTGATGGCCTGAGATACGCACTTGCGCTCGCAAAATATTGGATCCAAACGGCTTATATGCAAAATGTTCCCGAAAAAGGACTTAGCAACTCGTCCGGAGCAGCGGATCCTCGGAGCGAGCAGGGTTGAAATCGAAGGTGACCGCGCATAGGACGAGTCTGGCGCTTTTCGCAGGCGAGAGTAAAGTGCAGATGTCACAAGATTGTGGCTTGTCAGCTGTGGAAAAGTCTTGATCAAAAAGAAGAGATGCGGCGGGCCGGGCGCAGAAGAACTCTCTCGGGTGGATTAGGAATGCCCAGCTTCGCAGATCGCGAAGCCTAGAGCAGCTAGTTTGGGTGGTGCTCACAAGTCTGGACCGGCCGCCCCATGTTCATGCTATCGGACAAACAGCAAGGCATTGGTGGTGTTCTCTGTTTGAGTTCTATTTTTCTACGTAATCGGTGCGGAATTTTTCATCGCCGCTTAGCTGGACGATGACGTCAGTTCCGTTCGCCGCGATGAAGTGGGGGAGTCCAGCCGGAATCAGAACAAAACTGCCCGCCGAATAGCCCTTCAGCTTTGCGGCATCGTACCTCTCTCCCGCGCCGACATACCAAGTACCGGCGATTACCGTAACGAGCTCGTCCTGTGGGTGAGTGTGGGCAGCGACATGCTTCCCGGCCGGTATCCTCACGCGGTCGATCCAAGGGCCGCCATGGTTGGAATCGCCATATAGCTGCGCCCGCTGGCGGCCATCGGTGTAATACGTTGGCGTGAACCACCGCACTTGCGCCGGCATGACTCCGACAATATTCTTTTGCCCCTTTTGACCTCTGACTTGCGTGGACGTGATCGCCGTCAGAACAATGAGTGCTCCAGGAAGAAATGTCCTCCACATACCGTTCCCCCTAATCGCCGCACCATTTTAGTGCGTTGTGATTTGTCAGCAATCATCAGTAATCTAGGCCCGAGATGTGCCGCGAGATTAGCATCAATCGGTTCAGAAATGCATTCAAGAACACTGCGGTGGGTTCACATTGTTCCACTGTTTTACTTTCTTCTCTGTCTAGTCGCTTTCAGCGGATATGTAACTACCGTTCTCCAACCACTGGGCATTTCGGTTTCAATTCTCGTAATAGCGGACATTCCGATTTCCTTACTTTACGTTGGGCTGCTATGTCAGGGCGACATGACGCGCTGGCGTTTGGCTGTTTATTTGTTGGAGGGACTGCATGGTGGTACGGATTATGTCGGACGGCCGAGAAGATCGCCGCCGCACTCATGACCCGGTGGATACGAGATAAATCTCAGTGAGTGTAATCGCTGTTGGCGTCAACGAAAATAGAATTCAGCCTGCGAGGTTTAGGTACCTCCAAACGAAGGACACCGACATTGATCCTGCGAAATCAAAATTCTTCACGACACCTGTCAGAAGTTCCAGTGTGACCTTCCGAACCTTCCCTGTGATACTCCTGAAAAGGAGAGTCCAAACTTGAAAAAGAACATTGCTTTCCCACTCTGTCTTGCTACAGCTGTGTTCGTCGCGACCACGGTCCTCAACGCCCAACAGGCCGCGCCATCGGCTGCAAGTGGCCTGAACACGACAGACGAGCAAGTCAATGATGCTAACCTCCAATTGATGCGCCAAAACATACGCGCTGAACGAAAGAAGGTCGTGGCCGCGAACATGCCCTTGACGGATACGGAAGCCACTAAGTTTTGGCCTGTTTACGATCGATACATTGCAGAGACCATCAAGGTGAACGATGTTCGCTTCGCTCTCCTCAAAGAGTATGCGAAGAACTTCGACACAGCGACCGAGGAACAAGCCGACAGTTTCATCAAGCGCTGGCTAGCCCTCGACCAAGATAATACTCAGCTGCGTCTGAAGTATATTCCTGATTTCGAGAAAGTGATCTCGCACAAGAAGACAGCCATGTTCTTTCAGATCGACCGCCGCGTCATGATGATGATTGAACTACAGCTGGCCTCGCAAGTCCCGCTTGTAAAGCCATAGGCTGGGCGTGCACGCGGAATCTGACGAGCTCTGACTCTCCTCGTTTGCCCCGAGCGACTCCATGCTCTAGCCGGCTATTGGCTTGATCCCTCTCTCAGTGATCAAGCCCCTGCCGGCTGGTTTTGAGTGAAATCACTGTGGCTGTTGAAAACTCCTACTCGCAAAATTCACAGATCGCGCCGGGGTGCCCTACAAACGACCTTCTTGGTTTTCGAGACATTTTTGTATCTCGAATTTTAGCTGTTTGGAAGGAAACCGCAGTGTTTCAACAGCCACGCAAGGTTACGACAACCATGCTCTGGATCAATCGACGACTATGGCTTTCGGCTGCGGAAAAGTTTGATCAAGGAAACCTCGGCGACGCAGTCAGCAGAAACGAACTCCAGACGTTGGCAGAAAGGATGGCCTGGCTTCGGACATCGCGATGCTGGGGGCAGCCAGCCCGCGATGGTGCAAACTAGTCTGGGCCAGCCCTCTGAAAGCTGAAAGAGGTACTCGAACGGTCACAACCCTCTAGCGGGCCGCTGAAAAACTCGTTCTGGCAGCAGAACGCCAACCTCAGGCGCTAAAGCGCGGTCGATTGTAGAGGACTTAGCGGCACGACTGAAGTCGTGCCCTTCCCAAAACCGATTCGAGGCAGAGTTTTTCAGCAGCCTGCTAGAGCGCAAAAAAGGGGCGGAGAGGTCGCCCTCATCGGGCCCACACAAGGTGCTGAAGGTTTCAGTTCACCGTTTCAGTGAATACCGCCGGCGCAACCGTTGAATATGTCGCCGTGATTGTGACGGTGCCCTTTCGCGGCGGCGTTGTGTACGTATACGTCACCCGTCCCAAGGAATTGGTTAGAGGATTCAACGTTGAGAAGACTCCACCAGCATTGTTGTCGCTGAACGTCAGGGTTAACCCCGGAAGTCCGTTCCCATATTTGTCGGTGACGGCAACAATCAAAGTTTTCGGCAGCTTATTGTTGGGATGCGCCGTTTGATTGTTGCCCTGGATGATCTTCATTGTCGCGGCAGAATCCGGCTTCGCCTGCTCGGTGGGGTGAACGAGCAGTGATCCGGTCGACACCGCAACCGCGATGGTCTTAGCAACGGTCGGCAGGGTGTAAGTCGTGTTCGCGAGGCCAGTAGAACCGGTGATAGCGGGGTTAGGAGAGAATGTACCTCCAAGGCCGTCACTGAAGCTAATCGATGCTCCGGGGAAAGCTTTTCCGGCAGCATCTTTCGCCTTTATCACAAGGGGCAGTGGCAGCGTCGTTCCCACAATTCCGACCTGTTTACCTCCCGACACAACGGAGAGTGCGGCGACTCCCGGAATGGCGGTGCCTTGTTCCGTAAAGCTGGCGGTGGTGGAGGCAGAAGAGGACGCGGTGATCGTTAGCGTCTGAGGAGTCGCAGGCAGGGTATACATCGTGGAGGCCTGGCCATTGCTGTCCGAAACGGCTGTGGGGCTGCTGAAAGTACCCTGCTTGCCACCATCGTCGAAAGTGACATTGACACCGGAGAGTGGTTTTCCCGTGTACGGATCGACGGCGAGGACGCTAATCGGGTTCGGCAACTTGGTTCCAGCGACCGCCGTCTGATTGTCTCCCCCATTTGCGTTGATTTCGGGAAGGAGTCCGTATACCACCAGCTGGGTCTGAGTTCCGGCATAGAGCTTGCCGTTGGCGAGGGTCGGCGTCGCGAAATGAGGATTCGTCGTTCCGAGAGCATCGCGGCTCGGATTTATGCTCGAGTTATAAAGTTGGCCGAGGCTTACCGCGTCATAAGCCGAAAGTTGCGGGATGCTGCTCACGGTCTGAACGATCCAGACGATACCGTTGGTATTGCCGTTGGCCGATATGACTGGTAACGCGTTGTTCGTAAGCTTCAGCGATGTTTGCGCCAGAGGAGCCAGCGAGCTCTGACCGTTGCCGTCGACGCTTAGAGAAAAGGACCTAATGTAGTCCTGGTGCGCGAGCAGGAACACAGTGTTGTTCCAGTAGAGTGGGGAGCCAAAAAGTCTTCCCCCAAGGGCGGATGGTGTGTGCTGAACAATCTGGCTATTGTCGACAGGATTGTAGCCACCCAAGTTGTCGGTATTGATCAGGTATAGTGCCCCATCCTTACTAGAGGTGACCAGCAAGTTGGGGGTGGAACTGCCCGCTTGAGGAGGAAGGAGAGTCACGCCGCCAGAGCCCAGGTCCTGGTCACTTGCGGCCTTGGCAGCCTGATCAAATGGAGTGAAGTAGTCGAGGACATTGAGCGTGCCGCCGTCCATGGAAACTTTCAGCACACTGTCCCCGAGGTCCATCAAGCTGTAATTGAAATCGCCGTTAGCGGTCGAGAAGTAGATGTTGCCAGCGCTGTCGGCCGCAGGGCCTACGCCACCCTGCCAGATTGAACTGCCGTAGCTGTTGTCAGGTTGCGTCGTCATGACAGCAACTTGTTGCAAGTTCGCCGGGTTATACGCGAACAACCATCCACGTGCATTGAAGTCGCAACCGTTCGAGCCATAACCCAGATAAAGCATTCCATTTGAAAGCAGCAATCCAGGGCGTTGCTTCTGGGTAAGAGGAGTAAAGTTTAGTGATCCTATGGCGCCTGAGACGGTCACAGGCCCTCCGAGCTTTTCCGCGCCCGTGGTTATATCCAGCGCGTGAAGCGAATGTGATGCGTCCCCGTTAACGTAGGTCTTGGAAGTTAAGTAAATCGTGTTCGAGACGGGATCGATGACCGGGGTGCTGAGAATACCGATCTCGGTCACTGCTGTGACGTTGGGGCATCCCTCGACCGAGACCGGAACGGACGGCCCCAAGTTGACCTTCCACAATTGCGCTCCAGTATCTGCATCGAGGGCGTACACGCTATTGTGTTCCGTCGCGACAAAAACGACGTTGTGCGTACCTCCATTGATCGCGAGTGCGCTCATGTAGAGAGGTTGGGCCGAGACGTATCCGTCAACGTCAATGGCGAGCAGCTTTCCAAACTGGGTGGAATTGACGCGCGCCGGTGTCAGCAGCGCCTCATTGCTGTTCTGCCCGGTACGTGCGTTGTCCATCTTATTCGTGAGGATGTTCACCTGGCCTGTAGCTGCCGGAAGAGTTAGCAAAGAGAGAAGAAAAGTGAACAAAGCTGCGGGAAGGAGCTTGGTAGATCTCCCCAGACGGGTGGAACGCATACTAAAGGTCTCCGATCAACGTGCAGAACCGGTCGCCGCGCCGAAAAAGACGCGATTTGATCCAAACTTCACCAACGGAACAACTAAGGGGAGAGAGCAAACTTGGCGTTAGGGACTCAGAACGTGAACTTACACGGGGGAGTTCTATTTTTCGTTAAGCGACGGAATACCGTCAAGATGAAACTTCTTGCATATTGGGACCGACCAAAAGAGAGCAATGAAGCCGGTTGCCATAGCGGTGAATCAGCGTAACTGTACACAAGACTCACCGTGCGATGCCATGTGAGACTGAAGCCCACTCAAGCCAAAGTCGGGCTTGAGTGGGGCACCGTCCAGGTGATTTGGCGACAGCGGATTCAACGGTGAGCAACGCTCAGCATCCCGAGTGGCGACAGAAGCGGCCCGAGTCACACGTGTTCCAGGGATGATGACGTTTGTTGATGTTTGGGAGTCGAAAGCTCCATTCTAGACTGGTGAGATCACGACATCTAGAATGGAGCACCCTGCCTGGGTGTCGTGCTATTCGGATGGTTGCTCGGTGTGGTCGATTACCAGGACCTGAATGTTGTCTGTCGTGGGTTCCAGTTTCAGTCCGAGTTGCTGCTGCACGGCTGTGAGGAGGTCCGGGCCGCCTGCATCCGAAGGAGAGGGCAGGCCGCCGCCTTCTGGGAAGCCTTGCTGCTTCAGGCGTTCGGCTTCTTCGGCATCGGGCGTCCAGTGAAGGTGGAAGGAGTAGTTCCCTTTAAGTCCGGTCTTATCCACAACGGTACGGCCGACGCGCATCGAGAGCTGATTGACGAGGAGGTCGAGCGGGGCTCCGTCGGTCGTTAGTTCGCCGCGACCGATTCGGAACCTGTGCATCTCGCTCGATTGCTGCTGAAGCTTACTGCCGCCATCAGCCACGAGAAGATCATAGGCGGAGATGTTTCGCGTCTCGGGATGGAGAGCGAGCTTGAAGCTCTGGGCCAGCAGGGCTTGCAAAAGGGCCTGGTCGGCGGGGCCGGGCTGCCCCGGTCCAGTCTTGCCCTGGGTTGCTAGTGCAGAGTTGCTGAGCTTCGCCTGAATGTCCCACAGGGCGGAGTTGATCCAGTCAGGGCCGCCGGAGAGTTGCGTGTCCTGGACTCGGTAGGCGGTCTCAATCAAGGTACGAAGCGAAATACCTTCTGCGGTAAAGGTGCCATCGCCCAAGGAGAAGATCATCCTGGTTTTCATCGCGCCATCAGTAGAGGACGGATGAGGCTTGATGGAAACGGAATCGATCAGCGGCGTATCGGACATCCCCGTTGCGGACTCAGCGCGTACAGGAGTCGCATGGAACGCGCCGAACAGGACGGGAGTTGCGATGGCTAGTGCGGCGGCTGTGGTGAGCAGGAGCTTTCTGGTGAAGTCGAGTTTGTGGAGAATGCGGTCGTTCATGATGTGAACCATCCTTTGTTTGAGATCTGCGCCGGTGACTCCTGAGACACAGGGCAACGGCGACCCCAGGCAGAATTCGCAAACTTTCAAAATGCTTTCGGCATAGATCTGGCGATCGTTGCCGCGGGCGACGACTTCTTCATCGCAGGCGCGCTCGCGTTCGTCAATGAGACGCGCTCCGATCCACCACACCAGTGGGTAGAACCAGAACATGGCTTCCACGAGCATGTGGACGGCAGCGAAAAGATTGTCGCGGCGGCGGACGTGCCAGAGTTCGTGAGCGAGGACCGACTCCAGCTGAGAATCGTCCAGATGTTTGGAAATGCCCTCGGGCCAGATCAGGACCGGGCGGAGGATTCCAACGATACCGGGCTCGAGAGAGGCGCGAGATTGCACGAAGCCAATTGGCATTCGCAGTCCGAAGATGCGTTCGATGCGGCGGAGCGCAAACAGTTCGCGACCTTCGGATAGCGGCTCGGCGTCACGAGTGGCCGAAGTGATACGAAACCAGCGCAGCGTCCAGACGATGAGGACGGCGAGAAATCCGACTAGCCATAGCGCAGGCAAAATGTCCCAGACGTGAGGCAAGCCATACGCGACGGCAGAGTGAACGGGCGTTGCCGGCTGGACCTTGAGTGAAGCCTGCGTAAAGGGCTGGCTGATCTCTTCGATGGCGGAATAGAGCGCCGGAGTGGATGATTGCACGGAAGAGTGGGGCCACGACAGATACGTTCCAAGTTTCACGAAGATCGAGAAAGGAACGAGAAACTTGAGCGAGGCCGCGAGCCAGAGCCAGTAGCGGGTACGCGCACTGTGCTTGCGCAAGAGCAACCTCAGAAGCGCGGCAGCGACGGCGAACAGCGTGGATTGCCAGAGGTGATCGGCAATGGCGGACCACAGCCAGGATTGGAAATAGGTGCTCATTGTGAGTCGTCCTTTCGGGCGAGGCGGCGCAGAGTCTTCTCGGCCTCTTTGACGTCTTCGAGCGTGAGCTTGCCGGATTCGATGAGATGCGCCATGACGGGCTGCGTACGTCCGCCGAAGAGGGCGAGAAGATCGTCGATGAGGCGGCGTTGGGCGATGTCGCGCGACACGGCGGCCTCGAAGATATGGAAGTTGCCGACTTTCTTTACCCGGCGCACGGCCTTCTTGGTCTCGAGACGGTACACCGTGGTCTGGATGGTGGTGTAAGCAGGACGGCGCTTGTCGGGGAAAGCTTCCTGGATTTCGCGGATCGAGGCGCTGCCACGCGTCCAGAGAGTGTCCATGATCTGCAGTTCGAGCTTGGAGAGCTTAGGGTCGGACATGCGATCTCCTATGGCTGTGTGGATTATTACTACATGTGTAGTAGATGTCAAGAGGAAAATTCTGAGGGGGGCGAGAGTGGGAATGGAGGGAAGCAGATTCCTCCTGTCCCTTCCGCGACTGTCGGAATGACAAAGACGTCTGTCCACTCCGTCGCCGCTTTTTTCGTTCAGCACTAGGGGCGTCGGGATGAGAACCGGAGAGAGGTCAGTCGGGTTCGATTTCAGGCAGCTTGCTTCTGGCGCGTGGCTGCATTTCGGGATCGGCAGGAACTGGCAAGGGGATTTCGACGGTACCGAGGCGGTTGCTCATTTGGTCCTGGAGGCCAAGGCGGATCGATGTCGCTTCCAGAGGGATATCGATTTCCTGCTGAACCCCAAATTGTCCTTCGGCGACTTTTGCGAATTCGGCGGCCGGGAGCTCGCGCGTTCCCGCGCTGGACACACCGGTGAGCATGCGACCTTCGCGATTGAAGGACGTCGCCATGAGAATCAAGGTGTTTTTGTATTTCGCGTTCTCGAGAGGAACGAAGCGCACTTCGGCGCCTTTGACCGTGTAGTCCACGATGTAGTGTTGGACGTCGACAGGAGCCGGCTGACTAGGAACCTGAGATGCCTTCTTGCCCGGAGCGACGACGAAGCCGCCAATCTTTACGGGATCCATCTTTGTTTTGGATCCGACGGGCGAGAGTCTGACTGAGAAAAGGACTTGATGAGAAAGCGGGGTTCCGTGCTGCATGGCAACGACGCGGGTTCTGCGAGCAAGTTCGGCGTCACGTTCCGTTGCGTGCAAGTCGTCGGCGTAGTATCCCTGGCGGTAGTGGAGCGTGTATCCCTTTTGGGCGAGTTGGACTTTGATCTTGCGGAACTTGCCATCGAAGTTTTTGTTGGCGGGATTGTAAGAGAGCGTGTAGTAGTTGGCTCCCTGTTCGGCGGCGGTGACGATCGCATCGCGAATTCCGTTGGTGTTGAAGAAAGCTTTGCCGCCGGTGGCGGTGGCGAACTGCAGGAGAGTGTCGCGTTCGGCCGCAAATCGAGCCAAGGCCTGCATGTCGGACGGGGTCGCGGCGGCTGGACTGATGAGGCTGCCGCCAGAAATATCCTGGGGAGCGATGGCGGTGGGGCCTCCCATGCCGCCGGCGGCGGCTGCGCTCGTCCCAGAGCCGATGAGCCCACGAACGTCCACCGGGTAGATAGCGATCTGCGAGTCGGCCATCAGGTTGGTTACGCGCTTGATTTTGTAGGTGTAGTTCGGATTATCGAGAGCCAAGTTGTTCGAACTGGTGGTCGCGGCCAGGGCAATGGGGAACGAACCTGAGAGCCAGACGATATTCTTGCGGCCGCGAATTCCTGAGAGATAGCGGGCCAGCAGCATCATGGATTCGAGGGTGATGGCCGAACGCTCCTCGGTGTCGGTCACGCCCTCGACGGCTTGGGCTTGCTGCAAAGCGCTGGCCAGACCCTGGAAGCCGCTGGTGGGGCCTCCCTGGGCGAGGTCATTGACCGTGTTGACGTTGTTGATGTTTCCGGAGGTCGCGACCTGCCAGCGAGTTTCCTTAGGAACGCCTCTTCTGCCATTGGCGGCGGCAACCAGAACGTTCTCGTCGGGAGTGAAGCCCTGAATAAGGCGCAGGTGAGTCGTAGTACCGAGACTCATAGTGCAGAGTGCAAACTGCATGTTCTTCGGCTTGGACACGAGGAACTTGATCAGCTGCTGGCGGGCATACGCTTGATCCTGCGTCGGAGTGTTCAGCATGTCGAACAGGACCAGCGTGACGGCACCGGCATCGGGTGCGCGGGTCTGGTTGGTAAATACGTTGGGGGACGGCTTGGAGATGTTTGCGGGAGTTGGGGCCGCCGTGAGATTGGAGTTGGCGTCATCCGGGTGTATCTCGTCGGTGAATTCGCGGAAGGAGCGGACCTCCTGCGGGTGAGTGTCCTCGGAGACTTGAAAGTCTTTTTCGGTGAGGCCTTTGATGGGATGGCCTTTGGAGTCGGTGACGACTACGTCAACGAGAACGGTTTTGGTCGTCACGCGAATCGTAGTGAGACCCTGGGACTCGGGCGTAGCTGGATTGGCGGCGGCTGAGGGTGCGGAATCCGAGGAAGAGGGAGTTGCGTCCGCGGGGATCGCGGGTGACGTCTCCGCGTGTGTGTCGGGCGGAGCGGATTTCGCCGAATCGGGTTGGGCGTCCGCGGTCAATGTGTCGGCGTCCGGATTAGCATCCAAACTGTAGAAATCGGGCAGATCGGATTTCAGATCCGCGAACTTGGCGTGTTCGTCGCTGCTCGACGGCGGCAAGTCGTACAGCTCAAGCGAGGAATTCTGGAGTACTACGACCCGGCGGCCGGCTGGGGAGATGGCGTAATTGTGACCGGGCATCATCGCTGGAGTTACGGTTAGCGATAGCAAAGGATTACCGCTCGCGGTTTCGAGGACCTGGAGGTTCTGCTGAAAGGCGTCGAGTTGCGAGAGTTCGGGTTTGAGGGCGTCTTCCTCGTCGGCTTGCACGTCGGCTGTCCCTGGCTTATTCGCGTTCAGTTGAAGCGATCCGACGGCGAATCGGCTGCTCTCGGCATTGCGGGAAATCGTGGGATAAAAGCGATAGCGCGGCCAGTGCTGCTGCCAGAGGCGGCGACCGTTGAGGGTGAACGCCGATACGCTGTAGTCGCAATTGGGTGTGGGGCAGCGCCCGATGAGCAGCGAGTTATTGCTCGAATAAAGGACAGTGGGTTCCATTTGCGAGCGGACGCGAGCCAGGTTGTGGCGATGCTTCTGGGCCGGCCCGAAGCGGAGCAGCCAGATGTCGTTCTTGTGAACGAGATCGGCGTATCCGGTGCTCGTCGCGGTCAGGTCGGTAAGTTGGGTAACTGGCAGCGTACGCTGGGGCACAAGCGTTTGGGCATCAAGAAAACGGGCGATGAACTTTGGCGCGGACTGGGACTTCGGATCCGCAGCTTTGGGTGGAGTGAGGGTTTCAATCACGATCTGGCGCGCGTCGGGAGTGACGGTCACCCACAGCAAGTCATCCGGCGATTTCAGCAGGAGACTCTCACGCAAGGTGGAATCTACGCGATATAGCTCATTGCCACGGCGCAGCAGGAACTCGCCCGATCCCAAGGGCCATAGGTAAGGACGGCGGTCGTGGAGGTACCACTCGGCTTGGTGAAGCACTTTCCCGCTCGGCAGCTCGAGGATGGCGGCGTGCATGAGACGGTCTTCGTGCTCGGGCGGGCAGTCGGGGAGACGACTCCAGAGCTTCTTCTGATTGAAGCTGAGCAGGACGTGGTCATCGTCGACGAAGTCAACTGTGACGGCAGGCTGGTTTTCAGAGAGGCGATCCATGCGCGAAGGCACACGATAGCCGATCGTGTGGAGATCGAGCTGGGAAGCAGGCGCGGGCGGCGGAGCCGTGGATGGTTGAGACTCCTGCGCGGCGATCAACGCAGTTGGGACGACAACGATCCAAAGCAGGACAGCGCGAAGAAGACCAGTCAACGTTTGCGCAAATTTCAGGGGCACGTATGCGATCTCATAAAGCAGCGGGAGCCTTACGGCTGGTGTGGATGGGGGGTCCTGCGAAGCGCGTCCTAGCAGGCCGTACGTTGCTCGAGAGCATTGTAGCCCATAGGCGAGAACAGGTCACCGGGAGAAGAGGTAACTGTAAACTGGCGAATGATGGATGACATCTACAGGCAGGATCTTGCGTACATCCAGGCGGCAGGATTTGGAGATCTCGCAAGGGCAGTTGCGCCTGAGATTGTGCGGCGGCTACGGTCGGCGAGCATTCCCGTTCGCAAAGTGGTTGAAGCGGGATGCGGAGCAGGCCCGCTTACAGCTGCGTTGGTGGAAGCGGGATTTGAAGTTACGGCGATTGATGTTTCGTCTGAGTTGCTGGCGATCGCGCGCGAGACAGCGCCGGGTGCCCGCTTTGTGCATGGATCGGTTTACGAAGAGGAACTCCCGCGATGTGAGGCGATCTTGGCGCTAGGAGAGCCGCTGACCTATCACTCGTCGGAGAGTGCTGACGCGTTGGTGCGGGAGTTCTTTCGGCGCGCATCGCAAGTTGTAGGCCCGGAGGGTTTGCTGATTTTTGATTTGATTGAACTGGGGGAACCGTCGCTGGCCGGGAAGTTCTGGAAGTCCGGGGAGGATTGGGCGGTGATGGTCGAGACGACAGAGGATCAGGGCTCGCGGATGCTGGAGCGCAGCATCGAGAGCTTTCGAAAGGTTGGAGACCTTTACCGAGATGCATCACGTGCGTCTGTTCGAAACAAGTGAAGTTTGGGAGTGGTTGGCCGCCGCAGGATTTACGGTGGAAACGGCGCGCATGTATGGAGCATACCGGCTGGCAGCGCGCAGGAAGGCGTTTTTCTGCACAAGAGAGAAGTGAACGACGTTGGCTCGTAGCGGTTTCCCGGGCGCTGCGATCTGGACTGAGCCACGCTTCGTTCGGAATGCGGGGCGGGACGCCAGAGGCCATAACGTGCGAATGTGCAGCAAGGCGTAATCGCTGGGGTATCTCTGGAGATAGCTTCGTAGGGGCGACTACCCTCATTGATAGTTCTGGTTCTTCCGTTGTGAGGCGCTACTCCCTACTCACAACGTAGTGCAATCATCGGATCGACTTTGGAAGCGCGACGCGCCGGAATTGCGCAGGCCACCCCAGCGACAAAACCGAGAAGAATGGTTCCGGCAAGGAGAATACCAGGGTCGCGCGGGTTCGCTTGTGCCCATTTCGCAATGATTTGGCTTAGCGCTATCGAAAGAGTTATGCCCGCCAAGATTCCGGCGCCCAGGCTTACCGATGCCGGCCTGAAGACGATTCGCAGCACGTCCGCACGCTGCGCGCCCAGCGCCATACGAATCCCGAATTCGTTGGTCCGTTGTGCGACTGTGTAGGACACAACACTATGTAGCCCTACGGCACCGAGAGCCAGAGCGAGCCACGCAAAAATGCCAAAAATCCAGGCCGCGACATGCTCCTGCTGCCACTCGGGTTCATAAGTGAGGCGAGTTTCGAGATCATAAGTGCCATTGATAGTGCCATTGATCTGATCCGGGTTAATGGCCCTCAACTGCTCGCGCACGGCATGTTGCAGCTTGAGGGGCGGAACCTCACAGCGAACCAGAATCTCCGTGCCCTCTCCCATGCTGAATGTATAAGGCACGTAGACTGATGGTCTGGGGGCACTTCGGAGTCCATCATTGCGGGCGTCCCCGATGATGCCCACAATCTGGAACCAGGTAGCTCCGATATTTGGCGGCGACAGCACCGTGGCGGGATTGCCTTCGAGACCTGCCGATCTCAGCGAGTGCCCAATGGCATCGCCATTCGGAAAGTAGCGCTGCGCCAGCGCACGGTTGATCACGGCTACGTGTGCGCCCTTATTATTCTCGGCGTCGCTCCAAATCCGTCCTTGCAGCAACGGAATGCGCAAAGCCGCGAAGTATTCCGGGCTAATCAGGTTGACCGATCCGATCTCAGCCCCACTCGAATCAGAAAGCGCCGCTGCACCAGGGGGCATGGGTTTGCCCAGGACTTCAAATCCCATAGTCCATCCATTCCGCGGCGGCGTCGCATCGGTGGAAATCGCCGCCGTGATCACGCCCGGTGTCTCCGCGACTTTCTCTCGCAGTTGCTCAAAATAGGCTGCGCGCGTCGGCCAAGTGCCGTAGGAACCTGCGCGCAAAGGAATCCATATCGCCATCACGTTGTGCGGATCATAACCGAGCGGTTGCTGGATCAGCTGGGCGAACCCCTTCATTGAAGAGCCCGCAGCTGCGAGCAACAATAATGTCAGCGCTACCTGCGCGGTGATCAGCATGCTATGGGCCTTGCGTCCGCGGACACTGCCGGCTAACCGGCGCGCGCCAGACTGCATGATCTCACCAATGTGCGTACGCGAAAGTTGCAGCGCTGGCCAAAGACCGAACAGCACGCCCGTTCCCAGTGCCACCATGACGCTGAAAAACAGCACCGGCAGGTTGATGCCAATGACGGCTTCAGAGGCGAATGAAGATTCTGGCAGCAGACGATGAATCAGCGCCAGAGCGCCGTAAGAAGTCAGAACGCCCAGTGCAGCTCCAATCGCCGCCAGAAGAAGGATTCCGTGAGCAGCTGACGAACGATCCGGATGCGGCCCGCGCCGATCGCGGCGCGCACCGCCAATTCATGCTGCCGCGCCGTGCCCCGCGCCAGCAGTAGAATTGAAACGTTCCCGCATCCAATCACCAGCAGCAACATCACCGCGCCAAAAAGCACATACAGTGTCCCGCCCATGGAGCTAACGACCCAGTCGTTCAGCCTACGCAAATGGACCCTGAACACATCCGGCAAATCGGTATGCCTGGAATTGGCGAACTGTTCCACGAGGGGCTGCAGTGCGGCTTCGGCTGTGGCACGACGGACGCCGGGCCGCAGAAGCAGATCGACGACAGACGTGCGCCCCGGATCTCGCAACAGCTTCAGCGGGAGATAGACGTCGCCGTTATACCAAGTGAATCGCGGCGCCGCGACGCCTACGATCTCGAAGTTCCTGTGATCAAGTTGCAGAGTGCGGCCCACGACATCCGGGTTGGACAAGTAGTGTCGCCGCCAAAACCTGTAAGAAAGAACCACAACAGGTCGAGGCTCCTGGCCGTCCACTGCGTCGGACGGCCAAAGTCCACGTCCCAGCAGAGGGGGTACGCCGAGATCCTGGAAATTATTCGAGATGAGGCTCACGGCGTGCACCGTCTCCGAAAGATCTTGCCCGGTCATCATCAAAACGCTGTAGTCCGAAGCCAGAACGCTTTCGATCACTGGCGATTGCCGCAAGCTCTGAATTTCGGCGCCATTCAGATAGACGGGGTCCCCAGCACCCGCTACGCTGTCGACCGTGAGTCGTACGATTCGATCCGCGGCAGGGTACGGATAGGGACGCATCAAGACTGCATAAATCACGCTAAACACAGCGGTGGCCGCTCCAATGCCGAGCGCCAACGAGGTCACTGCCGTCAGTGTGAATCCTGGATTTTTGATGAGCTGTCGTGCGGAATAGCGGAGGTCCTGAAACAAGGTCTGCATGGCTCACTCCTAGCGGTGCTGGAGCTGGGTTACGGTCTCATTAAGTTGCGACTCGGAGAAGGTGCCTTTGATCCTGAAAACCTCGGCCAGGTGGTACCCGCTGCCCAAGTTACCCATGACAGTCTACGATTGCCAGCCTCGTGTGTATCAGAGATTTTCTCTCCGACACACGGGCGAACTCACACTTATCAACACACCGCGGCTCGGGAGACGATACGCTCGTCAACTCCTGCAGTACTGCTATAAACCTGCGTGATCACTCCAACCGGCGTTGGCGGGTAGGAACTGGACGTGTCACGGGCAAATCGGAACTAGTCCGCAAGCTGTCAAGCCAGACGTTAACGCTTCGTATCTCGAAATCACCGAGTCACTCATTGATTGCCATGGGTGGAGCAATCCCCGGCTCCGAGTTGCTTCCGGTTTACGGGCTACTCGCAACTCATCCTTGAGTTGATGCTTGTGGGCCCGCCGCTACAGCCGGCAGCACGCCGGCGGTACTTACGCGCTGGCTCCGCTGGAAAATTCCGGGGCTGGCGTTTCTTCATAGGGAGATTCGAGGTCTGGGTCGCGCGGACGCGATCGCTTGCGTCGGACGGTAGCTTCTTTCAGCAGTTTGAAGATGGTGCGACGATTTTGCGCAATCACCTTCAGCCAAGCGAAGCGTCCGAGCATCGGGAAATAGATACCGCGGAAACAGAGCCGGGCGAGGAAGATGTTCACGCGATAACCGAGAGGCTGATCGTCGAGTGCATCGACAGCATCGGCGATGGCTTCGGCGCTGTAACAGTGAGCCCAGCCATAGTTCACTTCCGCGTGCGCTTCCTCGATGGTCATCTTCAGCGGAGTATGGGCCATGCTGAAAGGAATGAATTCCTGCCAGTGTTTGAGGCGTGTGATGCGACCTGCAGCCTCGAGGCGTTTGTAGAGTGGAGTTGCGGGCAAGGGCGTCAGAAGCCCGAAGATAGGCAGGCCGGGAGGCCAGGTACGAACCTGTTCGAGCGTGCGTTCGGCGACGCCGGTGGTGTCGTTATCCATGCCGAAGATGAAAGACGTAATGGCGTATACGTTGCGTTTGGCGAGGCGTTCCAAAACTGAGGAGTAGTCGGCGGGCTTGTTGAATCCCTTATTCACGTCTTTGAGATTCGCGGGATCGATGGATTCCATGCCGATGAAAATCCACTTACCGCCGGAGGCGGCGATGAGATCGCAGAGTTCTTCGTCGCGCAGCAAGTTGGCGCTGATCTGGGCCACCCAATGGACCTGGGCGCCGGCTGCAATGATGTCGCGGAGAAGCGACTTGGTGCGCTTGACGTTGATGGCGAAATTGTCGTCGATGAAGAAGACCGCCATCTGTCCCTTTTCGCTACGAGCACGTTTCTTGAGCAGGAGCAGTTCGTTGACTACGCTTTCGTTGGTGCGGAAGCGGATGGAGTCTCCGAAGAAGCCGGTTACCGTGCAGAACTCACAGCCGTAGGGACATCCTCTTCCCGATTCGACCGGGATGATGCGAAACGTACCCCAGCCTTCCCCGATCTTTTTCAGCATCGGGTAGGCGGCCTTGGGGACGAGATTGAACTGCTCGAGGTCGATTGTCTGCCACGGTATTTCGGGATAGTCCTTCAGAGACGGCTTCTGTTCTTTGCCGGCGGAATCCACGGGAGCGTAGATATCTTTCAGCTTGCCCGCAACCGCATCGTTGACGATGAGCGGCCAGGTTTCGTCAGCTTCGCCGAGAGCTACGGCGTCGGCATGGCACGGGCCACCATCGCGTCCAAGAGCCTCATCGGCCATCTCGGTGACGTGCGGTCCGCCCATGACGACGGGCACACCCACCGCGCGTATAGCATCAGCCATGCGATAGGCCTTTGCGACCATTCGAGTCATAGCGCCGATGCCGACGAGGCCAATGTTCTGGTCGCGGACGTATTGCGCGATCTGAGACTCGTCCATGGGTTGGGCATTGCCGTCGATGAGAAGCACCTCGTGGCCGGGCGGAGTCAGCGCCTGGAGAAGAAACATCCAGAGGTGAGGCATGAAGTTGCGGGTTACGCCGTTGTCAGGATTGTAGAGCAGAATTTTCATGCTGCCGTCTCTCCATAGAGCTTCAAATCGATCGCGCCGTCGCGGACGAACGAAAAATCGGCAGCCTTGCTAAAGGTCGCGAGATGAGTGATATCACAGGATACCAAGCCATGGAATTGTACGCTCTTTGGATGCCAGGCGAGCGGAAAAGGTAGAACAGGTTCAGTGAGGAGTGGCGACCGACATCTTCAACGGCTCCAGATGGGCGGTAAAGTGGCGGAGGAATGGGGCTTCGTAGGTCAGGTGCATCCCGGAGATTTTTGCTCGATTCTTCCAGACCTCCAGAATGACTTCGACGACGTAGTCAATATGGCTCTGAGTATAGACGCGGCGTGGGATAGCGAGGCGGACGAGGTCCATTTTCGCTGCCGCGGCAAACATCAGAGTGCCAATTTCCACTGAGCGGATTCCACCTTCGAGGTAGAGTTCGCATGCTAAGGCAACTCCCGGGAATTGATCTGGAGGGATGTGGGGGAGGAAGGCGCGGCCGTCGAGGTAGATGGCGTGGCCTCCCGGGGGTTGGACGATGGGCACTCCCTGGGCGGCAATGTGATTGCCTAAATACGCGGTCGAGGCGATGCGGTAGCGCAGGTAGTCTTCTTGCAGCGCTTCCTGGACACCGATGGCGATGGCTTCGAGGTCGCGTCCGGCCAGGCCGCCGTAGGTCGGGTATCCCTCGGTAAGGATGAGCAGATCTTTTCCTGTTGCGCAAGCAAGTCGTCATTTGTGCAGAGGAATCCGCCGATATTCGCCATACCGTCTTTCTTGGCGGACATTGTGCATCCGTCGCCGTAGCGGAACATTTCTTGGGCAATAGCTTTCGGGGTTTTCGATTCGTATCCTTTCTCACGCAACTTGATGAACCAGGCATTTTCGGCGAAGCGGCAGGCATCGAAGTAGAGGGGAATTTTGTGACGCTTGCAGATTGCGCTGACTTCGCGCACGTTCTGCATGGAGACAGGCTGACCTCCACCGGAATTGTTGGTGACGGTGAGCATGACGAGCGGGATGCGCTCACGGCCGACACGCTGGATCAGGGATTCGAGGCAGGCGACATCCATGTTGCCTTTGAAGGGATGCTGCGACGCGGGATGCTTCCCTTCTTCGATGACGAGATCGACGCCTTCGGCTCCGACGAATTCGATGTTAGCTCGGGTAGTGTCGAAGTGCGTGTTGTTGGGGACAACATCGCCTTTCTTGGCGCCGACGCCGAATAAGATGCGTTCGGCAGCGCGTCCCTGATGCGTCGGGATGACGTGCTTGTAGCTGAAGATTTCCTGGATCGAACTCTTGAAGTGATCGAAGCTCCTGCTGCCGGCGTAACTTTCGTCGCCCTCCATGATGCCGGCCCACTGGTGGGTGGACATGGCTCCGGTGCCGGAGTCGGTGAGGAGGTCGATCAGGACTTCATCGGCGGGCAGCAGGAACAGGTTGTAAAAGGCGGCTTCGAGGAGTTGCTCGCGCTGTTCGCGGGTGGTCCAGCGCATGGGTTCGACGCTTTTGATGCGGAAGGGTTCGATGATGGTGTGGATGGGCATGAGGGCGCGCATCCTTGGGAGACGACGCTTCATGCTAGGACTGGGTTTAAGTTGAGGGATGTGATTTGTCGCACGCGGGAGCGTGCGTTTGATCCTCGTGCGAAAGAGAAGACAAAATCCCCACTCTAGCCGCAAAAACGCGGCTAGAATGGGGCACCCTCGACGTGCTTTCTTTCAGACGTGCTTTCTTTCAGTGGACAGAACTGGTTAGCGCCGATCGTCACGGTCGTGATAACGGAAGCCGTCGCGGTCCCAATTGCGGTCGCGATAATCGCCGTAGCCGCGGCGGTATCCGCGTTCGTAGCCTTCACGGTAGGCGTGCTTGTAGTGCCCTTTGTTGCCCATCCAGTGCGAGAATCCGCGGGAGTCTTCCCAATCATCGTTCTTGAACTTGAAGCGGCGTCCGCGTTCGCGGTCGTATTGACCGGCGTTTATGCCGTCACGGTAGCCGTTCTTGAAACCATGCTCGCGAGCTTCGTCGTGCCGGTAGGAATAGTCGTCGTCATCGTAGGCCCGTGCAGGTTGGCCCCACGCCACACTGCCCATTGGAATTGCCACTGCTGCTGCCAGCACCGCGATTCTTGCCGTACGCCAATTCAGGACTCGTCCCATAGTTACCTCCGTTTGACGAACGTGGCAGTTATATAGACACGGGATGCGGCAGATTGTTGCGCTGGGAATGGGCAGTGATTCTATCGAGTTGCCTCATTCGACGGGGCGCAACTTTTTGGTGCGGAGTGTGTTGCAGGCAAACCCGGCAGCACTCGCCACGGAGGATGCAGAGAGCCACAGAGAAAAGCACGCAGTGATATGCTCTAACGTTTTCGGCTTGAGGAACGACTATGAAGATTGAGAGAGTTGGGGTGATCGGCGCGGGAACCATGGGAAATGGGATTGCGCATGTATTCGCGCGGGGCGGATTCGACGTTGTGTTGTGCGACGTCGAGCAGAGATTCGTCGAAGGCGCGATTGCAACGATTGCGAAGAATCTGGATCGTGAAGTTGCGAAGAACAAAATCACGGCCGCGGATAAGGATGCGGCGCTGGGGCGGATTCAGGCTGTTACGGATCGCGGAAAGCTTTCGGATTGCGATTTTGCGGTCGAGGCAGCGACTGAGAAGTTCGAAATCAAGACAGAAATTTTTCGCGATCTCGACCGGTTGATGCGGCCTGAGATCATCCTGGCTTCGAATACATCGTCCATTTCGATTACCAAGCTGGGCGCGGTGACAAAGCGTCCGGAGAAGGTGATCGGAATGCATTTTTTCAATCCGGTGCCGGTGATGAAGTTGGTCGAAGTGATTCGCGGGCTGGCGACTTCAGATGAGACATTTGCGACGGTGCGCGATCTGTCGGTGAAGCTTGAGAAGACTCCGGTGGAGGTGAACGATGCGCCCGGGTTTGTATCGAACCGTGTGCTGATGCCGCTGCTGAATGAGGCCATGTATGCGGTGATGGAAGGCGTGGCTACTCCTGAGGCCGTCGATGAAGTGTTCAAGCTGGGCATGGCGCATCCGATGGGACCGCTGACGCTGGCCGACTTTATCGGGCTGGATGTCTGTCTGGATATCATGCGGGTGCTGCATAGCGGGTTGGGAGATCCGAAGTACCGGCCATGTCCGCTGCTGATCAAGATGGTGGATGCGGGGTGGCTGGGGAGAAAGAGCGGGAGAGGGTTTTATCGATACTGACGTTATAAGGCAGAAGTAAGAAGTGAGAAATTAAGCTTTAGGTGCAGATTTCAGATTGTTCATTGCTGATTGTCACAGGAACGCACAACCCGGGATTGGTGGGTTTATCTTCTGGCTGCGTTTTGCGGTATTGGAGCTGGGTGTGCCGATGTGGCGATCGATGATCTGCTGTTCACGGCTCTGCTGGTTTGCGCGTCATGCATCATCCTGGGCATTGTGAGGCCGCGGTGGCCCTGGCGTTGGGTGATCACCGTGGGGGTGTTCATTCCCGTGACAGAGTTCATGACTTTTCTGATCATGACTGTGAAACCTTCGAGGGCCCAGATTTACGGATCATTGCTGGCGTTCTTTCCGGGAATTGCCGGAGCTTACGGAGGATCGGTGCTCCGGACGGTTCTCGAAAATCTCAAATCGGGAAAGTAGTCCAATAAAAATCCATCCTGCATCGTCCCGTTCAAGTAATTCCGTGCCTCGTCGATCTTTACACTCCAGAAGGCCACGGCAGACGATAAGGTTCAAACGAGGTGAGCTAACGGACTCGGACCTCAGACCTTGGATTCGGACTCGGGGGAGGACCGAAGACTGAGGTCTGAGGTCCGAGATCTGTCCAAAAGGTATCGGCTAACCAAAAAGTAACTCCCGAATCCACAGGAAGGCCGAGTATGCTTGCGGGCATGGCTGTGAGTGTGTCGATGCTGGCTTCGGGGAGCCGGGGGAACTGCGCGCTGGTTTGCAGTTCCAGCACGAAGATACTGGTCGATGCCGGGATTTCGTGCCGCGAGATATTCAAGCGCATGAAAGCGATCGGCGATGAACCGCAGTCGCTCGCGGCGATTCTGATCACGCACGAACACTCTGACCACATTTACGGAGTAGCAACGCTGGCGAAGAAGCTGCGCATCCCAGTGTTCATGACGGGCGCCACTTATCAATCATGGCAGCGAGCCATGCGCGATGAGAATGGAGAGAAGCCGCAGTTGGACAAGTTCGAGCGGTTCGAATCAGGACATTCGTTTCAAGTTGGGGACATCGCGGTAAAGCCTTTCACCATTCCGCACGATGCAGCCGATCCGGTGGGATTCACGTTTCGAGCCGAAGGGATCAAGGTAGGGATTGCAACAGATCTAGGTTACGTTCCCGTAAGTGTGCGCGATAACTTACGTGGCTGCGATGTGCTCATCATGGAGTCAAACCATGATGTCGAGATGCTGCGCGTGGGACCCTATCCGTGGTCGGTTAAGCAGCGTGTTATGAGCAGGGTAGGGCACCTGTCGAACGTGGCCCTCGCGGATTTCTTCACGGGAGACTATGATAATAGTGCAACGTTTGTAGTGCTAGCGCATCTGTCAGAGCAGAATAATCATCCGGAAATCGCCCGGAGAGAGGCAGAGAAAGCGCTAGCGACGCGAGGCGGGCTGTTTACGAATCGCGTGCTGTTGGCGTCGCAGACCGAAGCTTTGGAGCCGATTCGCCTGTAGTTGGGCTCAACGTGTTTGGCTGATTTAGCAAGCCCTCATGAGTCAGCAGTGCATTGATCCAATCGTAGGCAAGATCCTTGCGGGCTGGAGATACGACATCTCCGGGCTGGCACCGGAGATGCGCGGCGACTACGAAGATCACTTCCGAGTTTGCGAGCACTGCCGCGACCGCCAGAAAATTCATCGCATGATCGATGTCGGGCTGATCGCTCTGGCATCGGTTTCTGCCGGAGTATTCCTGCTGGCTTTCGCAGTGATTCATTACCTGAGTCCGCGGCATGCATTGCTGCTGGAGGTTGCGGCGCTGGCGGGCTTCGCGCTGTCGGCGGTGATCTGGCTGGGAGTAGCCGTGGCGACGCCCGCTCCGGTCACTGTCCTCGATGCTGCGAAACAGGGAGCGCGGCGCGTTCACGACCGCTTGCCGGAAGAGATACGTCAGCGGTTGCCGGAAGAGCTTCGCATCAAGATTACGGGGACGTAATCTCCGATGAATTTGGTACGGCGGGCTCCGCATTCCTGTCTCCCGATTTTGCTCACCTTCCTCGTAGTCAGCAGCACAGGTCTGTGCGCGCAGATAAATTCGTCTGAGAGCATGCCACATCAGCATGGAGCGGAGTCGGAACCGCATGCGTCGATGTCGATGCAGATGGGCGGAGCAGCCGACGCGGGGCTGCCGTCGCCACATCAGGGATCGGGGACATCGTGGCAGCCGGCATCTGTGCCGGGACGCCAATGGATGTGGATGCGCGGCGGATGGGAGATGATGGGCCACGGCGCAATCTTCGCCGACTACAACCAGCAAGGCGGGCCGCGTGGAGCGGGCAAGGCGGAGTCGGTGAACTGGGGCATGCTGATGGAGCAGCACAAACTTGGATCGGGCACAGTGCTATTTCGACAGATGTTTTCCGCAGAGTCGCTGACCTCGCCGCATCCGGGATTTCCTGAGCTATTTCAAACCGGCGAGACATATCATGGCGAACCGTTGGTCGATCATCAACATCCCCACAACGTATTCGCGGAGTTGGCCGCGATGTATACATTGCCGCTGACGGAAAGGGTCTCATGGGAACTTTATGGTGGACCCTCGGCGGAGCCGGCACTTGGGCCGGTGACCTATATGCATCGTGCATCTGCGGCGGAAATACCGCTGGCCCCGCTTGGTCACCATCTGCAGGATTCGACGCACACCAGTTTTGGCGTGGTCACGACGGGGTTCAGGATCGATCGCGTGAAGCTCGAGGCCTCGGCATTCAACGGACGGGAGCCGAATGAGAAGCGCTGGAGCATTCAACTCGGGGCGCTGGATTCGTGGTCGACACGGGCGAGTGTAGCCCCGAGTCAGAATTGGGCAGCGCAATACAGCATCGGGCGGCTTGAACATCCGGAGGCATTGGAGCCTGGAAGTCAGTGGAGACAGACAGCATCGATCGAGTACAGCCGACCGTTGCCTGCGGGGAACTGGGCGACAACTTTACTGTGGGGCCGCGTTCACAAGATTGACCCGGGAACGAATTTGAATAGCTATCTGCTGGAATCGACATTGAATTTTCGCGCGAGAAACTATGCGTTTTCGCGGCTGGAACTGGTGGATAAAGATGAACTGTTCCCAGAGGCGGCGACGCATCCCAGCTATCGCATCGGAGCTTACACGTTTGGGGGCGTGCGCGATTTGATACAGAACCGAGCCTGGCAGCTGGGATTGGGCGCGGACGTAACGTTCTATTCAAAGCCTGCGGTGCTTGACTCTGCGTATGGGACCAACCCTGTGTCGTTTCAGATCTTCATACGTATGCGGCCGGGAAGGTCAGAGCACATGCATATGCAATGACAATAGGAAGCCGTATTGCTGAGACTGATTCCAACGTAGAATGTTTTGTGCTTCTCTGAACCTGTCCGGCGAGAATAAGGCATGGTTGGAGCCCTGAAGATGCTACGCGCGGTGCAGTGGGCGATGCTGGCGAGCATCCTGCTATATGCCGCGTTAGGGATTGTGATACATCCCCGGACCAAGATGCTGGATCCTGCTGTAAGTTATCTGTTTTCGATGCTGGCGGTGGCGATGGTCGGTGTTATCTTCGTCGTGAGACGAACCCTGGTGTTTCGCACGGAAGAAACGCTCGCGGCGCATCCCGACGATAAGCTCAGCCTCAATCACTGGAAGACGGGATACATCGCGACTTACGCCTTGTGCGAAGCTCTCGCGCTGTTTGGACTTATCGAGCGCTTCCTCGGAGCGAACGTGCAGCAGAGTGTGCTGTATTTCATCGGCGGCTTCGTTCTCATGTTCTTCTTCCGCCCGCGCCAACCGGAACTCACGGCAAGTACTTCTAATACTTAACGTGGCAGCTGGCCAGGCCGCGCTTCTCCAGATATTGCTGGTGATAGTCCTCTGCAGGATAGAACGTTACCGCGGGAACGATCTGGGTTGCGATCGGCTTGGAGTAGCGGTGGGATTGTTCAAGCTCGTCTTTGGATGCGAGAGCCTGGGCCTGCTGATCGGGTGAGTGGAAGAAGATCGCGGAACGGTACTGAGTGCCCCAATCGGGACCCTGGCGGTTGACCTGCGTGGGATCGTGGTTCTCCCAGAAAACGTTCAGTAGATCGGTATAGCGGATTTTTGACGGGTCGTAGTCGACTTCGACCCCCTCGGCGTGACCGGTGCGATCGGTGCAGACTTCCTTGTACGTCGGATTTTCGGTGTTCCCGCCGATATAGCCCACACGCGTCGAGGCTACGCCAGGTAGCGCTCGGAACGTCGCCTCGACTCCCCAAAAACATCCGGCTGCGAATGTTGCTTTTTCCATATGGCTCCCCACAAGCTCTTAACACAGAGGACACAGGGGTTCACAGAGGAACCCCAACAGTCATTCTCGCTTAATTGGATGGCCGAGCGGGAGAAAAGTCACAGCTTTGTAATATCAAAGTGGGGGAACTGGAGGTCATTGACCGGCACGGGGAAATCACGTTAAAGTCCGGTCAGGGTTCTCAGCAGGACGTTCTGTGGATATTCCAACCAGCCGATTCCAAACCTTGTCAAAGACCTTGCAGAGAATTGCATGGTTGCTTGTTCTGGCTGCGCTGACCGCGCACTCGGCGCTAGCCGTTTCTTCGTTTGCGCAGCAAAGGCGTCTTGGATATCAGACTGGCGACCAGTGGGAACCGGCCATCGCGGCCGACGGGCACGGGCATGTGTACGTGCTGTATCCGCAATATGGGGCGGTGCCGGATTGCGCGAGTTGCACTGCTCCGAGCGTTGCCCTGCTGACCAGTGAGGATAACGGAATTACCTGGCAGGCTTCGAAGGCATTGCTTCCCTTCCCGACCGGGCAGTTCGATCCGCAGATTGCGGTCGATCCCGTGGATCATCAAACCATCTATGCCTCGTGGCTACAGAACAACAAGCGCGATGTGGTAGTCGCGCGATCGCTGGACTTTGGGCGAACGTTTTCGTTCTCCTGGGCGGAGCGTGGACGAGACGATACCGACAAGCCGGTTCTTGCGGTGCGCGGGCCCGATGTTTATGTCGGATTCAATCATGAAGAGAGATTTTTCGTTGCGGCCTCGCATGATGCTGGGCAGACATTCAGTGCGACGGGCGTAAATTCGCCGACGGAACCGGGATGGTCGCTGGCGGGCGGCGCCACTGTGGACACGACCGGAAACGTTTATTTCGGCTGGACGGAGTATGCGCGGCACGAGATGCCAACGCGTCCGGTGAGCATTTATCTGAGCCGGTCGAGCGATGGTGGACGAACGTGGGGCACGCAGTTGCTGGACCAGTCGAGTTCGCCTCCGGAGTGCAGGGCACAGAAGTGTGAGACTGGCTTTCTGGGGGCGCAGATTGCATTGGCATCCGATGCGGCCGGAGCTCTGTATGCGGTCTGGAACGCGGGATCGGTGAACGGCGGTCCGGAGCGCATTTATTTCTCGTCTTCGACAACGAGTGGCGCGACGTGGTCGGCTCGGGTCAGCATCTCCTCGGCCGCCAATGGTGTTGAGCATGCGTTTCCCGCAGTGGTTTCGGGGCTGTCGGGCGATGTTCGTGTCGCGTGGATGGATACGCGAACCACGAACCACGCTCGTCTGAACGATCCGGTCTGGAACACGTACTACCGGACGTCGACCAATGGCGGGGCAACGTGGAGTAACGAGACGCAGCTTTCGAATCCGGTGCGAGGGTACGATTACATCCTGCCCAGGGGCTTCCGCTTTCCTTTCGGTGACTACTTCGGCCTGGCGATCGATAACCAGGGAACGACGCACGCGGTTTGGGGCGAAGGACGGAACTACAAGGCCCCGGGATCGATCTGGTACACGCAGGGACGGTAGGGAATTCAGAATCAGATTTCAGATTGAAGTATCCGCTGCAGTCTCGCGTTTAGATTCAATCTGAAATCTAGATCCGAATCGTTTTCACTCCAGCTGAAGACCGCCGATTAGATCGGCGATGCGCGGCACTTCGTGCTCGCTGCACCATTCTTGTATTCCGTCGACAATTTTCTCGGTTGCGCACGGGTCCCAGTAGCTTGCGGTTCCGATCTGCACGGCTGTGGCACCGGCCAGCATGAATTCGATTACATCAGCCGGAGTCGAGATCCCTCCCATGCCGATGACTGGAATCCTCACCGCATGGGCGGCGTCATACACCATCCGGATGGCGATGGGCTTGATGGCTGGGCCGGAGAGTCCGGCGGTGATATTGGCGATGCGCGGCTTGCGGGTTTCAGGATCGATGGCCATCGCGCTGAAAGTGTTGACGAGAGACAAGGCGTCNGCGCCGGCTTCCTGTGCGACGTAGGCCATCTGCGCGATGCTGGTGACGTTGGGCGAGAGCTTCACGATCAGCGGCCGCCGCGCCACGCGCTTTGCCGTTGTGACCACTTCATCGAGAGAGCGGGGATCGCTACCGAATTGCAGGCCTCCATGCTGGGTGTTAGGACACGAGACGTTCAATTCATAGGCGGCGATGCCTTCGCCTTGATTCAGAATCTCGATAGTGTGTTCGTAATCTTCTCGGGTGTAGCCGAAGACGTTGGTGATGACGACGATATCTTTGAGCTGGCGCAGGTGCGGCATCTTCTCTTCGAGGAATGCGGGAGCGCCGATGTTTTGGAGGCCGATGGCATTCAGCATTCCGGCGGCGGTTTCCCAAAGACGCGGCGGAGGATTGCCGATCATCGGCTCGCGGGAGAGTCCCTTTACAACGAAGCCGCCCAGCTTGGCGAGATGGACGACGTCTTCGAACTCGACTCCATAGCCGAAGGTGCCACTGGCGGCGATAACAGGATTCTTGAGGTCGATGCCGGCGACACTGACCCGCAAATCGGGAGTTGCCTGGCTCATGGATGACTTTCTCCCCGCGCACCGCGATGCGAAAGCGCGAGGGCTTCCACCAAAACGCGTCCCACGGCATGGGTCGGAGCATTGACCCCCAACAGTGACGCCAGAGTAGCAACCATATCTACGGGCTCGCTTCTTTCACGATAGACGCCCGGCTGAAACGGCAGGCCATAGAAGGCCAGTGGGACATGCGTATCGTAGGTGTAGGGCGAGGCGTGATCGGTCCCCCTCGCTCCACCGACGGAGTAGATATCGGGTACTCCCAGAACGTACCAGCTTGCTTCAGGTGAGTAGCTGTTCAAAAACTGGCGGCCCAAGGGAGTGTCGGGGACTTCGCCTGCGGCGAGTTGTGACTTCGTGTAGAAGTCGCGCACACCGACTTGCTTCATTGCCTCACCCACAGCGGTTTCCGCATCCTGTTCCTTCACGTGAGCTGCGGTGAAGGCATCGGGATCGAGAAAGGCAACTGGGTAGTCGAGCCTGACGTATGTCGCCGCACGGCCCGGCGAGAACTTCGCCATCATCGCACTGTTAATCTGATCCTGCATCTTGCTGGCGCCGAGATTTGCCGCAGGGATGTGGAGCTTCTTGACTACATCGGGCAGAGAAGAGACTCCGTGGTCCGCAGAAAGCGCGATCCAGACATCGGCTAATCCGATCTGGTGGCCAAGGAAGTTGAAGAAGTTAGCGAGTTCGTGATCGAGAGCGAGTGCCATCTGCTGCATCTCAGGCGTGTCCGGCCCAACCTGATGGCCGAGAATGTCGTTCGCCGAAAGACTGATGGAGAGCAAGTCGGTGGCGGGCCCGCGGCCGATATTTTCATACACGACCAGTTGCTTGGCGAATTCGAATTCATATTCGTTGGCAAATGGGGTCGAGCCGATTACTTCATAGAAGCCGGCTTCGGAACCGTCCTTGCTCTTGCGATGCGCGGTTGATCGGAGAAGGGTGCCCTGAGAATCCTTCCACTCGCGGTCCCAGTACTTCTGTGGCTGGCTGGAGTTGAAGTCCTGCACCCAGCGGGGGAGCGTGTCGCGATAGTAAGTCGAGGTGATGTACGAGCCGGTCTTCGGCTCGATCCAGTAGGCCGCGTCGGCCGCGAATCCGCCGGGCAAAATTGCTGCACGATCTTTCAGCGACACGGCGAACACACGCGCTTTGCCCTGAGTTGCGAGTTTGAGTTCGTCGCCGATGGTGTCAGCGCGAAGATTGTGAGGCGAAGCGCCGGCCTGCGGTTCGGGCGTACCTACCGCCTTGGTGTCATCGTCTTCCACGGACGTGACCATGTGCTTCTTCTTCGGGTCCCACCATTCATTTGAAACAATGCCGTGCCCATTGCTGTATGCACCAGTGAAGAGTGTTGAATGTCCGGGAGCGGTGCGGGTGTTGGCGTAGTTGTAGTTGCAGTTGGAAAAATACGCGCCGTGCTCGAGAAAAAGACGAAAGCCCGCATCTCCAAACTGATCGTGATAGCGATCGAGATAGTCTCCGCGGAACTGGTCGATGGTGATAACCACGACAAGTTTGGGATGACCGTTATAGGCCGAAGCGAAACTGAGAAGCGAAAAGGTGAACAGGAGCGCGATGGCGAATAGGCTGGAGCGGATGCCGGCGCGGGCAGCCATGGGGAATGATGTCATCGCGAACGTAGTTTACACACGCACGCTGAATTCGCCAAAGGCTACAAGGCAATAACCGTCGCTCACGTCGTGTTGTGGCGGACCTAAACTGACGCGGGTTGGCTCTCGACGTTAAACTGTGGAGGAATCTTGGCTCGTTTCGGAAAGACGAGTGCTTCGCGTGCCGAGGGCACATGAAGGATCGAGGGTGGCAGATTTCGCGCCGATACTCGAAATGCGAGCAGGCGCAGCAGGGCTGCGATGGCGATGCCAAGAGCCAGGGCTAGCGCGACGAAATACCACAGCGTGGGAAATCCCACGACGAAAATGATGGCGCTTCCCGCAGCGAAGAGAAGACCGACGAAGCCTCCGCCGAAGGAGAGCTTGTGCATAGTGATTCCGGGATGGCGAGTCTGAGCCATTTGGAACTCCTTCAGCTTCCCAGCATGTCACTGCGTCGTGCTATTTGCAACCAGAGATGGGAGCTGTGATATATTCGTGCGTTTTCTGGATGCAAATTCCGAACCCAGGGGGTATTTCATTTGCTGAAACATGCTTCTGTCGCTGCTGTCGTCGCAACGTTTTGCGCCTTGTTTTCTGGCTTGAGCGCTTCGGCGCAGAGGAGTTCTTCTCCCGAGGCGGCCGCCGCGCGCGGTAAGTATCTGGTAGAGAATATCGGGATGTGCGGTGACTGCCACACTCCGATGAATGAGAGGGGTGAACCGCTGAAAGAGCAGTGGCTCAAAGGAACGACGCTCATCTTCAAGCCTACGGTTCCAGTCCCGAACTGGGCCGATAAATCAGTCAACATAGCGGGGCTGCCCGGATGGACGGATGAAGCTGCGATCAAATTTTTCATGACGGGGATCGCGTACAACGGGTTGCCGGGGCGTCCCCCGATGCCGCAGTATCGATACAACCGGCAGGATGCGGCGGCGATTGTGGCTTACTTGAAATCTTTGGGAGCCAAGTAGAATCTCACGCCACGAAGGACACGAAGGTTCACGAAGGAAAGCGTAGAGGCCCTTCCTTCGTGTTACTTCGTGTCTTTGTTTATGGGCTCCTGCACGGTGCGCGGCTTTCCGTTACAGTATTAGACTCCCATGCTCGAGCTGAATTTTGTTCGTGAAAACCTGCCATTGCTTGAGGAAAAGCTGCGCCAGCGCGGGATGGATCCGGCTGCGGTGCTGAAGGATTTCCGCGAAGTGGACACGCAGCGGCGCCAGGCGATTACCGAGGCGGAAACTAGCAAGGCACAGCGCAACAAGGCATCCCAAGAAATTGCCAAGCTGAAGAAGAGCGGACAAGACGCCAGTGCCGCGATAGCGCAGACCAAGGAACTGCGCGAGAAGATATCGGAACTTGAGAAAACCGCGTCGGAGCTGGATGCGCGGCTGCGAGAAATTCTTGCGGGGATCCCCAATCTTCCGCATGCCAGCGTCCCCGTAGGGCACAGCGCAGATGACAATGTGGAAGTGCGCCGCTGGGGCACTCCTCCGAAATTTGATTTCACTCCGAAGGCACACTGGGATCTGGGTGCAGAGCTAGGAATTCTCGATCTCGAGCGCGCGGTCAAGCTGACCGGCGCGCGCTTCGCGGTGTACTGGGATTTGGGCGCAAAGCTGGAGCGAGCGCTGGCGAACTTCATGCTCGACCTGCATACGCGCGAACACGGATATACAGAGGTTCTGCCGCCGTGTCTGGTGAATTCAGATTCGATGTATGGCACGGGGCAGCTACCGAAGTTTGCTGCGGATTCTTTTCGAGTTCCACACGGCGATAAGGATCTGTGGCTGATTCCAACGGCGGAAGTTCCGGTCACGAATTTGTATCGCGATGAAGTGTTGGAGCAGGCGCGGCTGCCGATTTCGCTGACGGCTTACACGCCCTGCTTCCGGAGCGAGGCGGGATCGTACGGGAAGGATGTACGCGGGATCATCCGGCAGCATCAGTTTCAGAAGGTGGAACTGGTGAAGTTCGCGCGCCCGGATCAATCGTATGAGGAGCACGAAAAGCTCACGCACAGTGCAGAAGAGGTGCTGCAGCGTCTGGGACTACATTATCGCGTGGTGAGTTTGTGCACCGGCGATATGGGCGCTTCATCTGCAAAGACCTACGATATTGAGGTCTGGCTTCCAGGGCAGCAGCTCTTCCGGGAGATTTCGTCGTGCTCGAATTTTGAGGCGTACCAGGCGAGGCGGGCGAACATACGGTACCAGCCGGAGGGCAAGAATAGGACCGAATTTGTACATACACTGAATGGAAGTGGACTGGCCGTGGGCCGTACCTGGGTGGCGATCATTGAGAACTATCAGCAGGCTGACGGAAGCGTTATCATTCCAGACGTACTGAGGCCTTACATCGGGGCGGAACGGATCAACGCAAAGAAATTCTAGGGCTGCACTAGCCCAAGGGCCAAAAACCGCAACTAAAAGCGCGGGATTGGCGTTTCGGCCCCGGAAGGTTGCCAACCAGTACGAGGGTCAATAGACTTGCAAAGAGCTGAAATCACGACCGCCGCCGCTCCCGGCGTGCCCGTGCCCATGAACGCCATTTGGCGAACAATCCGCAGCTACATCCTGTGGCAGCACGAGCGGGGAACGCTCCATTACGACATCATGGTCACGCTGATCCTGATTTTCATCTTTTTTTCGCCCCGCGTGATCAACTTCAACGACAAACCCATCGCGCGCGATCCGCATCCGACAGAGGTAGTGGTCACGGCCGACGCAGAGGGCCGTCTGTTTTATCAGGTTGCGGCGAATGCAGTCTCGCCTGGAGATGACCAATCGATGAGGCAGCAGTTGTTGAGGATTATCGAGCCGATCTCGGGCGCAGTTTCCATCGTCAGCTACGAAGAGGTCAAGGACCAAAAGGGCAAGGTGCAGGGCTACAAAGTTCTCGCGAATCGAGAGTAGTGCGGTTCAGTCTGGAATTGGAAGAGAAAGTCCAAATGAAACGTCTCTCTTGCTTTGTCACTGTCCTTCTCGCCTGCAGTTTTCCTGGCTTTGATAAAGCGCCACAACCGAAGCCAGCCGATCCGTCTCAGTTGGAAACTGTTCTGAAGAAGATGGACTCGGTGGCGGCCGGATTCCACAGTGCGGAAGCAGAGTTCGAGTGGGATACGTACGAGAAGGTAATCGATGAGGTCGATGACATCCAGACTGGAACGATCCACTACCGCAAGAATGGCGACAACATTGAAATGATGGCTGAGGTAAAGAAGGCGGGACAGACTCTCAACGAGCAGAGGCCTGAGCCGAAATTCGTGCTCTTCAGCCAGGGTAAAGTTCAGATGTTCCAGCCGAAGGTGAATACGGTAACGCAGTTCGACCTTGGCAAAAACCGGTCGGATTTTGAGAGCTACGTGGTGCTTGGATTCGGGGGCAGCGGACAGGATTTGAAAAAGGCCTTCGATGTGACTTATGTCGACCCTCAGACGATTCCGGTGGCTGGAACATCGGAACTGCAGCTCCTGCCGAAGTCGGACAAGGTAAAGGGCACCTACAGTAAGATTCTCCTGTGGATCGACATGAATAAAGGCATTTCGATCCAGCAGCAGTTCTTCCAGCCGCAAGGCGATTACAGGTTGGCGAAGTACTCGGATGTGCAGATCAATGGGAAAAAGATTCCCGACGATGTGTTCAAGCTGAAGACGAACGACAAGACACAATTCGTTTCACCCAAGGGCTAAGCTGTTGATTCCAAAAAGGAAGAAAGATGCTGCAATTTTCAGCTCGAACGATATACTGACCGCACCTTCAGTTGGGTTTATTCATGGCCAAGGTTTTTACGATTACAGTCCCTCCCAAGCTGGGCAATAAGCGCCGGGAACGTACTTCTGATCCGCGGTATGTGGACGGGCAGAAATTGCTCGTTGAGGCAATGAAGTATCTGGCGCAGGAAGACCCGATTCGCAACCGAAACGCGATTGAACTGATCTCGGAGCACGTGCGGACGCGGTTCCGGATGAGCGACTCGCCCTTGGGGTAAGACTGCGTCTCGCGGTTAGCGACATTTTGAGCACAGAAAGAAGGGACGGCGCGAGCCGTCCCTTTGGATTTCTCAGATCGCACGTCTAGAAGACGAAGCGCAGTGCGAACTGCATAACACGAGGTTGGGTGAGTTCGGCATTCATCTTGCCGAAGCTGGTGATGTCCACCAGATCCTGGTTCGGTAGTGATCCTGCGGCATCGAAGCGCACCGAGTTGGTCACGTTGAAGACCTCCCACGAGAACCTCAGGCTTTTGTCCTCTTGGAAGGTCCAACTCTTTGCAAGTCCACCGTCGATCCCGAAGTATCCGGGACCACGGAAGTAGTTGCGCTGACCGGATTCACCCGCGTAAGTTGCCCGGAACGTTCTGTCGAAGCCGTCACTAGGGAAGCACGTGCAGGTGAGATCGATGGCGTCTTTGAAGACGTTCGGATCGCCGTCCTGATCAATGAAAACGCCGGTTTTTGGCTTTGGCCCTTGGACGATGGAACTGCCGTTCAGTTCAAAGTTGGTAGACCAGCCGTTGCCTGCAAGAACGGTGAAGGGGAACCCGCTCGTCCATCGGAAGAGGCCACTCAACGTCCACCCGCCAAAGATGGCGTTTGCGATGCTGTTTGAACCGCCTCCCCAGTGGCGCCCGTGGCCGAAAGGCATGTCATAGATGAAGTTAGCGTTAAGCTGGTGAGTCGTGTCGAAATCTGAAACTGCCCGCAACTGATTCGGGGAATACGCGTTGATCACCTGGCTGTTATAGCCGATGCCGGTGGACTCGAACCCATTCACACGTTCTGCATTCGAACCCACATCGATCGACTTGGAATAGGTGTAATTCAGATCGAATTGCAATCCGGCTGACATGGCGTGTCGCAGAGACAATTGTAGGCCGTTGTAGCTGCTGTTACCGCGAGTCTGCCAGCTGTAGAGAGAAGAAAACTGAGGTTGGTAGTACTGGAATGGCGTTCCCAGTGGTCCCACGAAGTTGCCGAGGTTATTTGTACCCGTGCCAGCGCAGGCGGGGAAGCAAAACCCGTCCAGGATTTCCAAAGACAGCGTCTCGTTCCCTACGTTGCAGTAATACATATCGTAAATATTCTGGCTAGGTGTTGGATTCGCAGGAGTGTTTGGTGCACATCCTGAGACGCCATCTGGCCCGCCAGCTTGTGGGAACAGGTGATTCCAGTACGGCAGATCGATGCTGGGGTCATCCTCCGCAACTCCGGCGTAAATGGCCTTATCAAATGTTTGTGCGGCCTTGAAGTAGTCTGATTTGCTTCCCGGATCTACTAAGTCGAGAGGCTGTGAAAGATCAATCTCCTGTAGCAGGTGCCGAGCAAAACGCCCGGTATAGGTCGCTTCGACGACGAAGTTATGCCCCAGATCGCGGGTCAGTGAGAAATCGACAACATGCGAATACGGTGTGCGCAGGTTGTCGTCGATACCCCAAGCAATCGCAAGACCATAGGTATTCGGATCCTGCGACGGAGTGTAGGGGAATCCATGCGGGAGAGGAACGCCGGGGCTCGGCGGAAGGTGTCCTGCACCTGTCAGCCCAGTGAAACGCGGTGAATCGTCCACGCCAAGCACTCCAGCCGGATTGCTGATCGTGGTGGTGAGTCCCCAAGAACCTTGGCGGTCAAAGGTATTCACGACTCCCTCTCCGAAGTGGTCGAAATAGAGACCATATCCGGCACGGATGGAGCTCTTACCTGCATCACCAAAGAGCGTGTGCAAGAATCCGCTGGGCGCATGCGGTGAGTAGGCAATTGCGAAGCGAGGAGCAAAGTTGTGGTAGTCCCAGGCCCAATACGGCTTCTTTCCGTTGCCTTGTCCAGAAAGATCGAACGTTAAGTTCGGTTGGTTCACATTGCCGGTCAGCATGTCCTGCCAGCGGTTCGTGAACCACCGGTGCATGTTCACAGTGGGCGAAACCTGGTTTCCGTTCACCTCGTAAGGAGGTTGCAGGAGAGAGTACCGGAGGCCTGCGGTGATAGTCAGGTTCGGCGTTACGTTCCACTTGTCTTGAACATACATTTCGCCTTCGAAGTTGCGGAAGTGGCGGGGAACGAGAGCGCCGCTCGGTATGACATCCGCGTTCTTGTCCTGGTTGCTGACGGAGTACACCTGGCTCATGATGCCCATCAACTGCATCGCGGCGAAGGAGTACGAGGTCCCGAACGAATCATCGACCAGAGGGTATGTGCCTGTTGGGTCGGTAGATGGATCCAGGCTAGTCCCTTCATTCGCAATGAAGGAAGGACTCATCCAGTAGAGATTGGAGTAGCCCTCCGACAGATTCTGTGCGTTTGATTGGCGATTGTTGCGGATGAGCCGCCAATTCGTGCCGAACTGAATGGTGTGGCGCCCTTTGGTCCACGAAACGTCGTCGATGAAGTTGTGGACGGGCACGTTGCTCAGGATGCTCGGAGTAAGACCAACAACATCATCCAAGCCGCGCAGGCGGTTAAAGGGCTGGTCGTTTAGTCCAGAATCCCCGACCCCTTGGCGAATGAATGCGTATCGGACATTGTTGATGAAGTTATTCGTGAGCAGGGCAGTGTACCCGGCCGCGATCCCCTTGCTATTGTCGGTCAGGAAGTGATTGGCAGGCAGCCCGGGAAATTGCGGCGGCCTAGATTCATGATCATTCTGAAGATTCCCGCGGAGGAAGAGCGCGTGGTTGCCGTTGGGCGTGATTTTGTAATCGAGCTTGAGGATGTAGGTATCGTGTTTAACAGGATCGTTGCCGGCAAAGGTGAACGAACCCGAGTTGAGACCGTCTCCGCCTCCGCTCGTTCCGTTTGGAAGCGGCAGAGTAGGCGAGCTCCACATGTCCAGGACATTGGGATTGGGGCCGCCGCCCGAGGGACATGTGGCGGTACAAACGGTATCCATCGCTGCTATCTGGCCGGACGTCAAAGTCGCGACATTAAATTTCGGACTCGAAGTCGGTTGAACCAGGACGGTTTGGTTGTTCGGATCGCAGTTCGTGTCGCCCGCCGTGCACAGGTATTTCAGTTGACCGGCTCTCATGCTGGCGCTGGGCACAACGCGACTGACTTGAACTTGGTCTGCGGTTCGCTGGCCTTCGTAAGCGCCAAAGAAGAAAATGCGATCTTTCTTTATTGGCCCGCCGATCGTCCCACCAAACGTATTACGCAAGATATGTTGAGGGACATTTGGCAGCCCGGAACGCAATTCCGCTTGCTTGTTAAACCAATCATTCGCTACGCCAATTGTAGGGCGATGATACTCATATACGGAGCCGTGGAAATAGTTGGTTCCGCTCTTGGTTACCAGATTCACCTGCGCACCGGAAGAACGGCCTGAAGCTGCATCGTAATTGCTGGTGGTGACCCGGAACTCCTGAAGCGAGTCGAGCGTCGCGCGCATCGCGCCAGTGAAGGCGAAGCCATTCAACTGATCGTTGTCATCGAGCCCATCGAGCGTGACATTCGTCTGATCGCTGCGAGCACCGTTGACGGAACCACCCCGGCTATCGTTATTTTGATCGACTTGGTTGCCAAGGTATACGACACCCGGCTGCAGGCTCAGAATGGACACTGGGTCACGGCCTTCTGACGGGAGGTCGATTAACTGGCGGGTACCGAAGTTGTTGCCCAAGGTTGCGTCCTGAGTATTTACAACAGGCGCTTCGCCGGTGACGTCCACGATGACATTGCTTCCCTGCACTTGCAGTGCGAGGTTCACAGTCGCTGGGCTGCTGACCTGCAAGACCACGTTCTCTCGCCTCGTCGTAGAGAATCCCTGCGCGATAACCGCCAAGTCATACTTCGCCGGAGGCACTTCGAGGAATTGATAGATCCCCTGATCGTCAGATTTTGCTGAGCGATTGAATCCTGTGTCCTTATTAGCGAGGGTGACGGTTGCCCCAGCAACGACTGCGCCCTTCGCATCCGTGATGGTGCCACGGAGAGAAGTGGTTGCGGATTGCGCGAGGGCAAACGACGCGAGCACCAGAACGCTGGCTAGCAATTCCGCGACATGCCGTGAGCGAGAACGCATGGAAAAGCTCCCTTTCGCCTCAGAAGGCGTTGTTATCCAATTACGTTTGCCCAGGAATTGACACTGTGGACCTGGGGACCTGTGATGGGGCGTTATTGTGCAACTGAAAGGTTTCAATGTTCAAGATGAATTTATGGGTGGGACGAGTCGCGGGTTCAGGTCCGCGGACGGAAGATGCTCGCGACCAGGACTATGACCACGGGATAGCATTCCAAGGTGTAGCGGGGCTCTGGATTTTCGAGGCTGCCGAGAAACAGCGAACGCAGCAGCAGAAATGAAACGAATAGCCCGATGCCAAAACATTCACGGCGGCGGATCAGTCCTGCGACAGACATAACCACATACACAAGGTTGATGAGTCCAAACGCAAGGCTCAGGCCAAGCCAGCGCCGGTCATCGTTGAACTCCCACCAGCGCGGATCGGAGGGAAAGAGTTCTGTTCGCGGGCGCAGCCACATGTCAGCAATACGCAACGCAGGGAGCCAGATGTAGTAGCGCAGGGGCTTCGCATGGATTCGTTCTGCGCCAAGTGCCGCGAATCGCGCGTCGAGTTCAGGACTCACGTCATGGTCTCGGTTGTACTCGGTAAACAACTGTTCGGTGGCTTCGCGCTGTGCCTGGGAATCGAATGCGCGGCGTGGCAGACGCGTCGCGTCAATATCCTGTCCGGGGACGTTCCAGTAGATTTCTTCCACAGAGACGTACTCTGCGATCCAGGTCTTGATCCATCGGTTGAAACCGGGCATTGGCGGTTCGTCGGAGTCGTTAGCGTACCGCGGCGCAAGCGGCTGGAATCGGTGAAACGTGTGGAGATTCCTGAGCGTCCACGGAATCAACGGCGCGAGGGCAAAGAGCGCAACGAGGAGTCCGGCCGCGAGGACGGCGCGCCGCGCGAGTCTCGGCGGAGATTCCAGTTGTGCGCGCAGCAAACGCCAGAACAGGTATGCGCCGATCGCTGCCAGCAGGATTCCGCCATCCGGGCGCAGCAGTATTGCGCCTCCGGTGGCTAGTCCACAAGCGATCCACGCCAGGTAGGTACGACGTAAATGTCCACCTACACCCAAGCCGCATAACGCGAGGTCCAATGCGAGAGCGGTGAAGAAGATTTCGAGAGCTTCAGTCAGGGCAGTGGCCGCATAGTTCGCGAGAAATGGACATATCGCAGCGAGCAGAAATGCGGCTTTCGCAGCTCTGGGTGAAAAAAGGCGGCGTGCCATGTCGGCGATGAGATAGCAGGTTGCGACGTCAAAAAGGATCTGCACAATCAGGACAGCACGAAAATTGTCCGCGCCGAAGATGCTGAAGATCAGCGCAAGGAACGCCGGATATCCGGGGAGGCGGGAGAGCGTCGGCATAAGCGCACCGGAGTTAGTGATCGCATAGACGCCATGCTCGAGGCAGTTTTTGGCGATATCGGCGTAAAGGCGGGAATCGTCAACGACGGCGGGAAAGCGCCAGAAGAAAAACAGGCGGAATGCCAGAGCGGCCAAGGTCATCCAGAGATAAAAGCGCGTTTGGATGAGCCCGTTCTTGAGTGTCTCCAAGTCTTGCACGGAGCGAATGATAACGCGTTTGAGGGTACCTCGAGTGCCGGAAATCGCATCTAATCAAAGGAGTTACTCGCCCCTGGTCTTGCTGAGAATTGACCGTGTGCCGCCCACGGCATACGATAATTAGCGTCCACAAAAATGGCTGAACCAGTATTTTATGATCCGCGCCGCGCCCGGTGGAAACGTCTGCGGCGATTGCTCGACGTGACCGCGGTCGTAGTCTCTGCACTGATCATTTTTTTCGTATACTCCGCGCTCCGAGACGAACAGCTACCGGAACTCCTTTTTTCTCCCCAGCACCGGGCATTCAAACAGCTGAAAGAAAATGAGCGGGAAAAGGCTCGCGACCGGCAGAAGAAGGCCCTGGCAAAATCGCATCGCAAAACCAAGCTCGCCGCCTCTCAGGTGGTTCTAAATCAGTCAGAGGGGATTCGCGCCGCGTTCTATGTGCCGTGGGATGCGGCAAGTTTTTCGTCGCTGCGCGACTACGCCCACCAGATCGATATTCTCTATCCCGATTGGCTGCACGTGCTCACAGCGGACGGTCATGTTCAGGCCGTGGACGATCAGACCAATAAATTTTTCGACGTCATCCGAGGAAGGACTGTTCTTCCGGTCGATGATCGCGTGATGCCGTTCCTGAAGAACGAAAACCCCGCCATGGAAGTATTCCCCATGGTGAACAACTATGACGGGACAAACTGGATCGGGGAGATCACGGGATTCCTGAACAATGCGGACGCGCGGATGCTGTTCCGGCAGCAGGTTAGCGAGTTTCTGTCCTCGGGGCGATATCGTGGGCTGATGGTCGATTTCGAGGCGTTTCCGGCAGAGGGACAGTCCGGATATGTGTCGCTGCTTCAGGAAGTCTCGGCCGACCTGCACGGACGCGGCATGAAGCTGTACGTTGCGGTTCCGGCCCACAATGATGAGTTCAACTATTCGGCGATTGCCGCGGCGGCAGATGGTGTCGTCATCATGAACTATGACGAACACTATCCGGGCGCGGCATCGGGGGCGGTCGCATCGCACGATTGGTTTGTTGACAACCTGAAGTTCGCCGAGAAGGTAATTCCTAAAGAGAAGATTATTTGCGCCATCGCGAACTATGGTTACGACTGGGTGCAGAAGCCGAAGAAAGGAAGTCTCGGCCCTGAGGACCACGACTCTACCGTAAGTGTGCAGGAGGCTTGGCTGGCGGCGCGGGATTCAGACGAAGACGTCAACTTCGATGATGACGCGATGAATCCGCACTTCAGCTATCTCGACGAACATAATCACCAGCATGACATCTGGTTCCTGGACGCGGTTACTGCTCTCAACGCGATGCGATCGGCGCAGACCCTCGGGATCAAGACCTTTGCGTTGTGGCGTCTAGGCAGCGAGGATCGCTCGATCTGGCGGGTATGGGACATGCCGGGCGATGCGGGAGCGGCGGACAAGCTGCGCGAGGTGCCACCGGGATTCGATGTGGACATGGAGGGTCAGGGCGAGATTCTTCGCATTGAAGATAAGCCGGCGCACGGGACAAGGGATCTGACTATCGATGCGGGGAGCAATCTGATCACGGACGAAGTATTCCAGAACTTGCCGGAACCCTACCGTGTGGGGCGCTATGGGTACAAGCGGGACAAAGTGGCGATCACGTTCGATGATGGGCCGGATCCGGAATGGACCCCGAAGATTCTCGACGTTTTGAAGGCGAAGAACGCGACCGCGACGTTTTTCATGATCGGGATTCAGGCGGACAAGTTTTCTGGGCTCGCGAAGAGGATTTATGCCGATGGCAACACCATCGGGAACCACACGTTCACCCATCCCGACGTCAGCAACATATCCACTCGATACATGAAGGTAGAGCTGAACCTCACCGAAAGGCTTTTTGCCAGCCTGCTGGGAGTTCGCACCACGCTGATGCGTCCGCCGTATGCGATTGACGAAGAACCGGACACAGACGATCAGGTACGGCCGCTCGAGATCCCGCAGGATATGGGGTATATCACCGTCGGGAATCGCATCGATCCCAACGACTGGAATCTTAACGATCCCACGGAGCCGCATGGCAGGCGAAGCGCAGAAGAGATCACCCAGTATGTGCTGACGCATCTGCCCCCCTGCCGCGTGGAGAATCTGCGGTGCGGCAATATCATCCTGCTGCACGATGGAGGCGGAGACCGGTCGCAAACCGTCAACGCCCTACCCGCGATCATCGACGGTGTGCGGGCCAAGGGGTATCAGGTCGTGCCGGTGTATGAGTTGCTGGGGATGCAAAAGGCAGACGTGATGGCCCCGCTGCCGCGAGGAGAGCGCTGGGCTGCCCGGCTCGACCGCTTCGGCTTCTGGATGTTTGAGATGGTACAGGTCGGGATCACTCTTATCTTTTTCATTGGCGATCTGCTGATGACCGGGAGACTGATCTTCATCGGCGCAGCGGCCATCTACGACCGGCTGCGCGAAAAGATGTTCGGAAGACCCGCCGAAGTTGCGTCATACAAGCCGAAGGTCGCTGTTCTGATCCCCGCCTACAACGAAGAGAAGGTAATTGAACGGACAGTAAGGGCGGCGTTGAATTCGAACTACCCGAATCTGCGCGTGGTTGTGATTGACGATGGATCGAAGGATCGGACACTGGAAGTGGCCCGCAACGCGTTCCGCAAGGAAGCCGCTGCCGGCAAGGTTCTTATACTGGGCAAGAAGAATGCCGGGAAGGCTGAGGCGCTGAACTACGGCATTGAACATATCGGCGAGGCCGAGCTATTCGTCGGGATTGATGCAGACACGATCATTGCGCCGGACGCGATTGCGCGGCTGGTGCCGCACTTCATCAATCCTGAGGTGGGTGCGATTGCGGGCAATGCCAAGGTCGGCAATCGCGTAAATCTGTGGACGCGTTGGCAGGCACTGGAATACATTACGAGCCAAAATTTTGAGCGGCGTGCCCTTGACGTGCTGGGTGCGGTCAGTGTGGTACCTGGTGCGATCGGATGCTGGCGTGTATCAGCCGTTCGCGAGGCGGGTGGGTATCACACCGATACGGTGGCTGAAGACGCTGACCTGACCATGGCGCTGCTGCGGATGGGATATCGCGTCGAGTATGAAGACATGGCACTGGCTTTTACAGAGGCGCCAACGAACGCGAATGGGTTGATGCGGCAGAGGTTCCGGTGGTCGTTTGGAATTCTGCAGGCGGTGTACAAGCATCGGGGTGTAGTTGCGCGCAAGGGCGCCCTGGGCTGGGTTGCGATACCGAATATCGTGATCTTTCAGATCTTGCTGCCACTGGTCTCGCCTCTGATCGACATCATGTTCGCCGTGGGCACGATCTGGTACTTCATCCAGAAACATTTCCATCCGGATTCGACCGATCCGGCGAGCTTCCACAAGTTGGTGCTGTTCTTCTTTGCGTTCCTGGTGATCGACTTTGTTGCGTCGGCGATTGCGTTTGCGCTGGAGCGGCGGCGTCCGGACGACAAGGAAGATGTCTGGCTGCTCAGCCAGGTTTGGCTGCAGCGGTTTGCGTACCGGCAAGTGTTCTCCATCGTGCTGTTCAAGACTTTGAAGCGGGCGCTGGAAGGGCGCAAGTTCGCGTGGGACAAGTTGGAGCGGACTGCGGCCGTGAATTATGTACCGGCAACCGAGACGCGGGATCATGCAAACGTACCCTAGGCACGAGGTATGTCAAAGTCTTTCAACACAGAGAACTCCGAGGTTCACAGAGGTAATCCCAGTGAATTCCCGCCCGGCGCGGTGATCAACTTGTTTTACTTAACGGAAGAGCAGCGGCGCGAATTCTGACAGATTTCTTCTCCAGACCATCCAGGTATGCATGCCGGGAGTTTCGATGTCGGTGTGCTGAATTCCCTTCTGCTTCAGCCATTCGCGGAAGTTCCGGTTCGTCGTGATGAGGCGGTCTTCCGTCCCGCAGGCGACCCACAATAGCTTGAGTTCCTGATTCGCTTTGCTGTCGAGTTGTGGAAAATCTTTATCGAAAGGCTCGGGAATGCCGCCGGAGCTGAATGCTCCGATCCACGCGAACTTGTCGAAATTGTTCAGACCCGTTAACAACGATTCGGAACCTCCCATGGATAGTCCCGCAATTGCTCGCGAATCACGATTGGTCGCAATGCGATATTCGCTTTCCACCTTTGGCATCACTTCCGTGAGAAGCGCTTCGCGGAATTTATTGAAGTTCTTGTCGCGAATGTCCTGACGATTCCACACTCCCCAGCCGCCGGTAATCATCTCCATGGTGCCGTAGCCGAGGGGCATGACGACGAACATGGGTTTGGCTTTACCTTGTGCAATCAGGTTGTCGAGGATGATGTTGGCGCGGCCCACGGCCGTCCATCCGCTCGCGTCGTCACTATACCCATGCAGGAGGTAGAGCACCGGGTAGCTCTTCTTCGCGCTGGGATCGTAGCCCGGCGGCGTGTACACGTAGTAGTCGCGATCGTCGTTCGCGACCCCCGAACGATAGAAATGATGGTGGATCTCGCCATGAGCGACGTCGTTCAATTCCCAGAGGAGCGACGGCGGTCCGGGAATGTGGACCATGTTCTCGGTGTTAAGCAGATTCGGCTTGAGCAGATGATTGTAGGGATCGATCGCGCGCTGGTCATCTACGACAATCGAATATCCGTAGTAATCGGGCGGCCATGAAGGCGAGTTCACCGTCCATACGCCGGAATCATCTTTCTGCAGGGGCAGAGGCTCGGGTATGCCTTCGCGCGTCACCTTGACCTGTTGGGCATTCGGTGCGCGGAAGCGGAAGGTCACGCTGTTGTCGGAGTGGACCTCGGGCGTGATCAGCGGCGCCGGCGGTGCTTGAGGAGGGGCCACTGGCTTCGTTGCTTGCTGCGCAAATGTGGAAACGCATAGAAGAGAAGAAACGATTACCGCGGAGGGAAGTTTCATGGCTGCGATCTCCTCGGATGAGCGGCACAATTGTATAAGGTGAGGAGCGGCGAATACCACTCGGACCGCTTCCGTAGAGACGTTGCTTGCATCGTCCCGGGGGAACGGCGCTCGAGTGGTATCGGCGCAGACGTAGCAAGCTACGTCTGTACGAGAACGGAGTTTTGGCTACTTGCCTTCGGCTACTTCGATGCGGGTTTCGGCGCGGTGGAGGGCGTCTAGCGCGCGATCAACATCGACGGAGGTATCTCCGCTGGTCAGGCGCTGCTCGGCGCGCTCTTTGGCCTTACGCGCGCGGTCAACATTAATCTCGGACGGGCGCTCTGCGGTTTCGGCGAGAATCGTCACTTTGTTCGGCAGGACTTCGGCGAAGCCCCACGCGACAGCGAGATGCTGCTCGGTGGAATTTTCGCGGAATGTAATCTCGCCGACAGAAAGTTCGGTGATCAGCGGCGCGTGTCCAGGAAGAATGCCCAAATACCCGTTCTTGCCGGGAATCTGGATCTCTTCGGCCGCCGTTTCGACCACCTTCTTTTCCGGCGTGACGATCTCGAGTTCGAATGTATCTGGCATCGATCGCTAGTCGTTAGTCGTTGGCTCGTTCTGGTCAGCTCCGCTTGTCAATGGCGAACGGCCATTGAGGGTTCTTACGCTGTTGCCTTCATCTTCTCTGCGGCTTGGAGCACTTCCTCGATGGGGCCCTTCATATAGAAGGCCTGCTCGGGGATGTCGTCGTACTTGCCTTCGACGATCGCCTTGAATCCCTTCACCGTGTCGGCGATTTTCACGTAGCGTCCTTGCGCGCCAGTGAACTGCTCAGCGACGTGGAAGGGCTGCGAGAGGAATCGTTGGATTTTGCGGGCGCGCGCGACTGTCAGCTTCTGATCTTCACTGAGTTCGTCGATGCCCAGAATGGCAATGATGTCCTGCAGGTCTTTGTAGGTCTGCAGCGTCTTCTTGACCATCTGTGCGACATCGTAGTGCTCCTGGCCGACGATGCGCGGATCGAGAATGCGCGAGGTTGATGCCAGCGGATCGACCGCAGGATAGATGCCGATTTCGGTCAACGCGCGCGAGAGCACCGTGGTCGCGTCGAGGTGAGCGAATGTGGTCGCCGGCGCAGGATCGGTCAAGTCGTCGGCCGGTACGTAAATAGCTTGCACTGACGTGACGGAGCCCTTCTTGGTCGAAGTGATGCGCTCCTGCAACTCGCCCATCTCCGTTGCCAAGTTCGGCTGGTAGCCTACGGCACTGGGCATACGGCCCAGCAGCGCCGATACTTCGGATCCCGCCTGCGTGAATCGGAAAATGTTGTCAATAAAGAGCAGTGTGTCTGCGCCTTCGGCGTCGCGGAAGTATTCGGCGACTGTCAGGCCTGTCAGAGCCACACGGAGCCGCGCCCCTGGAGGTTCGGTCATCTGTCCGTAGATCAGAGCGGCTTTGGATTCGTCGGGCTTTCCGGGCTTGATGACGCCCGACTCGCTCATCTCCAGCCAGAGGTCGTTGCCCTCGCGCGTACGCTCTCCAACGCCGGCAAATACGGAGAAGCCTCCATGATTCTTGGCGACATTGTTGATCAACTCCATGATGACGACGGTCTTGCCGACGCCGGCGCCGCCGAACAATCCGATCTTGCCGCCCTTTAGGAACGGCTGGATGAGATCGATGACCTTCACGCCCGTCTCGAACATTTCGGCAGTGGTCGCCTGCTCGTCGAAAGCCGGAGCCAGACGGTGAATTGGCATTCTCTCTTTGTATTGGACTGGACCTAACTGATCCACGGGCTCCCCGATCACATTCATCACGCGGCCGAGAGTGCCGCGGCCCACCGGAACAGAAATAGGTCCACCCTGGTCGATGGCCTTCATGCCGCGCACCATGCCCTCGGTGGCCTCCATCGCGATGCAGCGCACGCGGCCTTCGCCCAGGTGCTGCTGCACTTCGAGGATGACATTGACCGGTGAGGGTACGGTGAAACCGTCGCTCACAATTTTGACGGCTTCATAGATCGGGGGCAGGTGTCCTTCTTCGAACTGGACATCGACCGCTGGTCCCGCGATTTGAATAACATGTCCTACGTTTTCAGCCATAGATCCTTCTCTACATTGCGGCGGCGCCGCTAACAATTTCAATAATCTCTTTGGTGATCTTCGCCTGACGCGCGCGGTTCATGACCAGCGTGAGCGAATCGATCATGTCGGTTGCGTTGTTGGTGGCCGAGTCCATGGCGGTCATACGCGCGGCGTGCTCAGCTGCGACGGATTCCAGCAACGCTCGGAAAATCTGGATACTCACATACTTCGGCAACAGTGACCGGAACAATTCACCGGGCGGCTGTTCGTAGATATAGTCCACTTGCGCTGTGCCGAACTGTGAACCGGCCTCTGCGGCGTCCTCGGTGGCGTGCATGCCTACTCCGGCGCTCAGTGCAGCCTCTTTCGCCCGCTTCTTCTCTTCTTCGGTTGGCTCTTCGGCCAGGCGCACGGCCTGTTCGCCAATATGCTCGATGGGAAGAATCTGTTCCACGATCAGGCGCTGGGCGATGACCGACTTGAATTCGTTGAAGACGACGTACACTGAATCGATCTCTTCCCGGCAATAACGCCCGATCACGTTCCCGGCCAGGGCGGACGCTTGCGAGAATTCCACTTTGTTCAGGATTCCGACATGCTCCCCTGTGATTTGAACGGTCCCGCCACGCTCGGCGCGGTCCGACGCGGAATCCAACTCTTCAGCAAGGTCGGCGAGACTGCGAGTCTGGATCTTCGCCGCCGGAAATCGTCTACGCAGGAAATCGCGGCCCTTACGGCCGATCGCTTCGATGTCGATATTCTTTCCGGATTTTGAATCCAAAAAGCGGGCGGCGGCTTTTGTGATGTTCGCGTTGAAGGCTCCCGCCAAACCTTTGTCGCCAGTCACAACGATCAACAGGATGTTGTTCTCAGGACGCTGGCCGAGCAGTGGATGCTTCGGCTCTCCGGTTTCGGGATCGTAAATTTCAGCGCGCGCGACCAGCGACTTCAGAACATTCGTCAACATCTGTGCATACGGACGTGCGGCCAAGGCGCGTTCCTGCGCACGACGCAACTTCGCTGCCGAAACCATCTTCATGGCCTTGGTGATCTGCCGCGTGTTGATCACGCTGCGGATACGGCGCCGGATATCGAGAATGTTTGGCATCTTCGTAGAGACGTAACTTGTTACGTCTGACTTTTATCACGTGGACAGCAGAGGCGTAGCAAGCTACGTCTCTACCCTATTTTGCTACTGCTTCCCTCTGACTCACGAACTGCTGTTTCGCCTGCTTAATGACGTCTTGCAACTGGGCTTTTAATGTGTCATCGAGAATCTTCTTCTCCATGATCGTGCGCAGGATACCGGGATTCGTCGTGTCGACATACTTGTACAGCTCTTTTTCGAACTCGCGTACCTGGCCGACCGGAAGATCATCGAGGAACCCGCCAGTACCGGCCATAATGATGAGAATCTGTTTCGAGAACGGCAATGGCGAGAACTGATCCTGCTTCAGCAGTTCGACCAGACGTTGCCCGCGATTCAACTGAGCTTGTGTTGCCTTGTCGAGATCGCTGCCGAACTGGGCGAAGGCCGCCAGTTCGCGGTATTGCGCCAGTTCCAGCTTCAATGACCCGGCAACCTGGCGCATCGCCTTAATCTGTGCGCTGCCGCCGACGCGGCTTACGGACAAGCCGACGTTCACCGCGGGCCGCACGCCCTGGTTGAACAGGTCGGTTTCGAGATAAATCTGTCCGTCGGTAATCGAGATGACATTGGTCGGAATGTACGCCGAAACGTCGCCGGCCTGCGTCTCAATGACGGGCAGCGCGGTCAATGATCCGCCACCATTCTTGTCGCTCAACTTCGCCGAACGCTCGAGAAGGCGCGAGTGAAGATAAAAAACGTCTCCCGGGTAAGCCTCGCGGCCAGGCGGACGCCGCAGCAGCAGCGAAATTTCCCGATAGGACGCCGCGTGCTTGGAGAGATCGTCGTAGATCACCAGAGCGTGACGTTTCGTGTCCCGGAAGTATTCGCCCATGGCAGTCGCGGCGTAGGGCGAGATGTACTGCATGGGCGCAGGCTCTGAGGCAGACGCAGCTACGACAATGGTGTACTCCATCGCGCCGGCGTCTTCGAGAATCTTTACGACTTGGGCGATGGACGAGCGCTTCTGTCCAATCGCGTTATAAATGCAGATCAGATCGTTTCCCTTGCTGTTGATGATGGTATCGAGCGCGACTGCGGTCTTTCCGGTCTGGCGGTCGCCGATGATCAGTTCGCGCTGCCCGCGACCGATCGGGATCATGCTGTCGATGGCCTTGAGTCCGGTGGCCATCGGCTCGCGCACGGGCTGGCGGTCGATCACGCCGGGCGCGAGGCGCTCCAGCGCTATGAACTTGTCGGTCGAGATCGGGCCTTTGTCGTCGATCGGCTGACCGAGCGAGTTCACGACGCGGCCGATAATTGCATCGCCGACGGGCACGCTCATGATGCGTCCAGTGCGCTTGACCTCGTCGCCTTCCTTGATCTCCGTATATTCGCCGAGCAGCACCACGCCCACCTGATCTTCTTCCAGGTTCATAGCGATTCCACCCACGCCATGAGGGAACGACAGGAGTTCTCCGGCCATGACCTTGTCGAGGCCGTACACGCGGGCGATACCGTCGCCGAGAGTGATCACGGTGCCGGTCTCGTCCACGGAGATCGAAGTTTCGTAGTTCTCGATCTGCTCGCGGATCAGTTTCGTAATTTCGTCTGCCTTGATTTGTGCCATAAAGTCAGATCTTAGCCTTTACCTGTTTAGCTCTTCTTCGTTCGTGTTTGGTCTCAGTCCTCTGTGGATTCAAGCTAGAAACCGAAGCCTAAGAGCTAATAGCTTCCTTAATCCTCTCCAACTGTCCTTTGACGGAACCATCGTAAATCGTACTGCCGATACGGACGACCGCTCCGCCGAGCAGAGATGGATCCAATCCGTAGCTAGCGCGGACTTTCTTGCCGATGGTCTTTTCGATCTGGATCTCGAGGGCGCGCTTCTCACCCTCGCCCAGTTCGCGAGCGCTCGAAATTTGTGCCTCGGCAAATCCCAGCCGTGCGTTCAGTTCCTTCTCCAACTGGTCCACGATGCGTGGCAGAAACACCAGTCGCCGGTGATCAATCAGCACTGCAATCAGATTGCGGACGTGCTTGTCGATCCCGTCTCGCTGCACGATCACGTCCAGCAGCTTTCGTTTCTGGTCTGCCGGAACTGCGGGATTCTCCCAAACTCGCTGTAGCTCAATGCTTTGCTTCAATAAGGTCGCAATCTCACGCAAGCCGCCGATGGCACGAGCAGCGTCCAGACGCGCCGAGAACACAACATCCGCAAAGGCCCGGGCGTAGGTGTTAGCAATAGAAGCCATGTTCTAGTGCCCGTCCTTTCCGGAATTCTCCTGGGCCGCACCCAGTTGCCCGGCGAAATTGCGGACCAAGCGCTGATCGGTCGCGGGGTCCACGTGAATCTGCTTCTGCGCGAGTCCGACGGCCAGGTCGGCGGCGTAGGCGGTCAGCTGGCGACGAGCTGTTTTTGCCGCAGCGGAAATCTCCTGCTCGGCTGCCACCACGATCTTGCGCGCGTCCTCTTCTGCAGCTGCCTTTATCCGGGCCTCTTCACTTTCGCCTTCCCTGTCAGCCGCGTCGCGCATCATGCCGATTTCGACGTCCAACCTCTGCAGGCGCGCTTCAATATCTGCCAGCTTTCGACGCGCCTCTTCGCTAGCCTTCTGTGCCTCCTGCATGGCCTTCTGAATCGCAGCCGTTCGGTCGCGGAACATCCCCGGCAAGTATTTGCGGCCCGCCCAGATCAAAACCACGGCGATTACCGCGAAGTTGATCACCACGCTGAGCCAGTAGGAGGCCTGCACGCTGAGGCCGGTGATGCGGTGGATCAACTGTACGGATGGAGAATGCTTGAACTCCTCCATCTCGTCTTTTTCTTCTCCGGCAGCTTCGCGGCTCTCGTGCGCAAGTTGCCCTCCGGGAGTGGTCGAGGCAGAGTTGGTTGCCGGGTGGGCGGCAGGCGGCTCCTGGGCGCGGATCGTAACGACGCCGCCCATGCTTGCGAATGCCACTCCAATCATGCATACGCGGAGCATTCGCGATATGTTGGAGTCTTGCATCATTGCCCGGCTCCTGCCGGTTCCAATACGCGCCTTACGATTTCTTGCGCCAGAGATACTGCTTCACCTTCCAGGCCTTTCTCTGCAGCCGCGCGATCGCCCTCGATCGCTGCTTTTGCCGCCTGGATCTGTGACTGTGCTTTAGCGCGAGCCTGATTCACCGCGTTGGAGCGAGCTTGCATCGCGGCCTGACGTCGCGATTCCTGTGCCCGGAAGACCGCCGCACGCGCCTCTCGCAGCTTTTGCTCGTATTCGGACGTGCGGGCTTCCGCGGCGGCGATGTCCGCCCTGGATTTCTCGACGGCACCTTCGGTCTTATTCCGCCGTTCCTCGAGCACACGGCGCATAGGCTTGTGCACGATGGAGGTGTAGAGCACATAAAGCAACGCCAGCAGAATGACAGTCGGCACGGCTCCGAGCAGTAATTCGCCTAGTTGCTGCAGCGTCTGGTCCATGTGGTTGCTGATATGACCGGGAAATGAGGGCTATGAAAACTGTTAAGTCTAACGTCCGCGTGAGTTTAATGTCAACGCAGGAAGATCGGACTTGCGCCGAAAATTCCCGCCGCAGGAGTGGCCACATGGGGTCTCAAGATGGGATCGGGAACCACTGGAAATAAAGGGGGTTACAGGCTAAGCCGCACTTTTCTGCACATAACCCTTGACTTCGTAAAAAACAGGGCTAGCATGTAGATATCACCTCCGATCCAATTCAGGATCGAATGGGCCGATAGCCAAGGAAAGTCACCGCTTCTTGGTTGCCGGCCCATTTAATTTTGTCCAAGCCTTGCGAGAGTCCCATTCACGAGCATGCATGATGCGGGTGAGGTAATTACTTTGGTAATGCCTCAAGTCGGATCTGCCGTTTGAATATCCTTTGCTCGTGTTGTAATCGTTTGGGCTTTGTCCCGAATCCCTCGTTCCAGTCCGATCGGATCGTTGCAGGAGTATTGGTTGAAACGCACCGTCGGTCTCGTTTTCGGCCTGATCGCGCTCCTCATCGGGTGTGTCGGAACCCGGTCCTCTCTGCAGACTAGTATTGCCGGATCGTCCCTGAGTCCTTCGGTTGAAGGCAGCCGGATCTACTTTGTACCGCTGGGCGACTTCTCCCCTGCACAACTGGATTCAATGGTTCAGTTCTACCGGCAGCGGTATGGGCTCGAGATTTCCGTTCTGAAAGCTGTTCCGATCGACGACGGCGTCCGCGATTCGTCGCGTCAACAAGTGATCGCTGAAAAGCTTCTCGCGACTCTTCGCACCGGAGCGCCGAATCTCGCGAATGATGGGAGGGCAATTCTCATCGGCTTCACCTCGGAGGACATTTATCCTGCTTCACAGAACTGGCCGTTCTGTTTCAGTTGGAGAGACGCCAACGCACACACAGCCGTGGTCTCGACAGCGCGCTTGAATCTGCACCGCGACAGCGCGCCTTTTGCGGCGGACATTTCTGCAACCCGTCTACGCAAGGTCGTGACCAAGGATATCGGGGTGCTGTATTACGGCTTGCCCCAGAACGCCAATGCCAAGAGCGTGATGTTCCAATTTGTGGTGGGGATCGATGATCTGGATCAGGTGAGCGAAGACTTTTGAAGCACTGCTTGGGGCGGGCTAGCCAGTCACATAATTCTTAACTCTTCGCACGACGGATTCCGGAGCCTCAGCTTCAAGTTCGACTGCGCCATCCGTGTACTTTCTGGAATAGATTCGCGCGCGTGCTTCGAGCAGCGCCAGCATCTTGCCTTCCCCCTGAGGCACGCGCAGGTGGATACGGCTTACGTGGTCCTCCGAGATCATCTGATCGATTCGCTTCAGAAGCATATTGAGTCCTGTACCTTCGATGGCCGACACATAAACGGTATTTGACTGTTCGTTCGCCGAATCGGCGAGCAGAGACTGCGAGATCTCCTCATCGAGCAGGTCCACTTTATTCATCACGCGCAATCGGGGCTTCTTCTCGGCTTCGAGTTCTTTCAGGACGATTTCGACTTGCGCATCCTGCTCGGCCGAGAGACGGCTGCTTGCATCCGATACGTGCAGGATCAGCGAAGCACGCTGGACTTCTTCCAGTGTGGCGCGGAACGCCGAGACCAATGTGTGCGGGAGATTGCGAATAAATCCTACTGTGTCGGAGAGAAGCACTTTGCGTTTGGACGGCAGGTGCACTCCGCGGATCGTCGGGTCCAGAGTCGCGAACATTTTGGAAGATGAGAGGACTCCTGCTCGCGTGAGAGCGTTGAACAGTGTGGATTTGCCAGCGTTCGTATAACCGACCAGGGCAACAGTGGCGATGGGAGCCGATTCACGGCGCTGCCGCTGTTGCGCGCGGATGCGCCGGACGTTTTCAATTTGCTGTTCCAGATGCCGCATGCGACGGGCGATTTTGCGGCGGTCAGTCTCGAGCTTGGTTTCACCAGGACCTCTGGTGCCGATGCCGCCGCCGAGTTGCGACATTTCGACGCCGTGTCCGGCGAGGCGAGGCATCATGTAATGCAGTTGCGCCAGCTCGACCTGCAGCTGGCCTTCACGGGTTCGTGCATGGCGGGCAAAGATGTCGAGGATCAATTGCGTTCGATCGATGACACGGCGTTGGACGATCTTCTCAATATTCCGTTGCTGCGAAGGACTGAGGTCATGGTCGAACAGGAGTACGTCGGCATCGACGGATGCAGCGGCGCCGGCAATCTCTTCAAGCTTCCCTGCTCCGATGAGCGTCGCGGGATCCGGACGATCCCTGCGCTGCAGGAGGCTGCCGACCACATTCGCTCCCGCACTTTCGGCGAGCGTGCGCAGCTCGGCGAGCGACTCGTCCGCGTCAAACTCAGGAATCGTGGGCTTGACGTTTACGGGCGAGCCGTCTTTCCGGGTCTTTGGGGCGGCGGTCGCTGTGCTCTGGGAGGCAGCGTCCCGCGCCACAGCGGCTTGGGCGGTCACGGCGCCTTTGCCTGTGCGGCGAGTGCGTAGATCGAGTCCAACCAGGAACGCGCGCTCGCGCTCGTCATCGCGGGGAATGACCTTTCCGAGGGGCACAGCCTCGCCTGCACGAGCCGAGTCGCGGGATTTCTTGCGGTGAGAACTTCTCAAAGCCGAAAGCGCCTGCCTTTATCCTTCGGTGCCCGATGCGGTCGCTACGGTCGCGGCAACGGCAGTTCCGGCAGCCGCTTTCTCCGGATGCGAGGTATGGGACACGTGCGCCGAGGCCACCCGCCCCATCACGACTGTTGAAATAGCGTGCTTGAAGATGAGTTGCTCCTGACCGTTCGCCTCCAGCACGACGGAGTACTTGTCAAAGGAGCGGATTCGGCCCGTTAACTTGACTCCACTCAGAAGATAAATCGTGATGCTAGCTCTCTCTTTGCGGGCCGTATTGAGGAAGGAATCCTGAATGTTTTGCGCCGGCTTATTGTTTTCCATCGCCGATCTCCTCGATTTGTGGACTACGTACTAACCACTGCCGCGGATCTCTCGGCGGCAGGCAAAACCTACAGCATGCTCCGTCGGCCTTCCCGCTGCCGAAGAACAAGGGGGGACAACCCCGCAGTGAGCACCCGATGCGACATGGCAGCGCTCTTGCGGGCAGATGTGAACACGATACGGCGAACCCGCCTGCTTTTCAACCACGAACTTCCACGCGGTGGGACATGCAGTTGACAGCCTGAGCACGCTCGGCGCAGACTTGGTCGGCTTCTGCGGCCTCGGGCCAAACGGCCGCAAGGATCAAACAATCAGTCTGCTTGTTGATCCAGAGAGCGTCGCGCTATCTTTCGTTTCAGCAGCGTTACTAACCTAAATTTCAGCCAGTAGCGAAGGAGAACTGATGCATTCCCCTCTTGCGCTTGTCGCATTGTATGTCCTGCCCACAATCACCGGCGCCGAAGCTGCTCAACTGATCTTGCGCTGGTTCCATTACATCGCCGGCATCGCGTGGGTGGGTCTGCTGTATTTTTTCAATCTCGTCAATGTTCCTTTCATGAAGCAGGTAGACGCGCCGGCTCGTCCCAAGATTCTGCAGTACCTGACTCTTCCCGCTTTGAATTGGTTCCGCTGGAGCGCGCTCGTCACCGTCTTCGTTGGATTCTGGTACTGGGGACAATTCCTTGTCGGTCCCGACGCGCGGCGGCAGGGAGGAGGCGAGGGCGGCACGATTGGCCTGTTCCTTCTGCTCTGGATCGTGGTGTTCTGGCTGCTCTATTTCGTAATCAAGTTCTGGACGCCGAGTGGATACGTTCTGGGGGCGATCACTGCAGCTTTGGTCTATGTGGCAGGATGGCTCTTCGTTCACTACACGCCTGTAGGCGGAGACGACAATCACGTGCTCTGTATCGGAATCGGTGGCGGCATGGGCATCGTGATGCTGTTCAATGTGTGGGGCATCATCTGGCCGAATAATAAGAAGATTATCCGCGCTGTGCTGGCAGGAACCCCGCGGGAAGACTCGGCCAAGCTGGCGCGGCAGGCATTTCTGGCGTCGCGGACGAATTTCTTTTTGTCGGTGCCGCTGCTGTTCTACATGGCGGCCGCGTCGCACTTCGCCAGCACGGTGATCTTCGGGAAGTGAAGCGAACAGAACGGTGGAATGTCGTAGCCCTTGCGCTCAAGCAGGGGCTTTTTCCTCTGTTCTAATCGTTCTGAACTCAGGACCGTGCCCAGGACGGAACTCCCTCGGAGCCATGCATGCTGTCCACGCAAGTTGCCAGATGTATCGGCTATTCGGAAAGATGACCTTGGACAAGATCTAGCCTTACGGAAAAAAATAAGGGAGCCGGAATGCCGGCTCCCTTTTTGACTTTGCCGCAACATCCCTAGAAGGTGAACTTCACCCCAAGGCGGAGGTTACGGGACAGTTGGTAGTAGGCGGGCTTGCCATACTGGCTGTTGACCGCCGCCGACAAGCCTGCATTGTTCTTCCAGTTGTTGAGCTGGTCCTGAACGTTGTACGGCCGTTGTGCAGCAGCGTAGAATGCACCGCCATCAACGATACGGCACTGAGTACCAAATGCGCAGCCCGAGCTGCCATCTGCACTGTTTAGTGCAATGTACTGGTTTGTGACAGCGAGCGAGGTAATATCCGCGTTCACGGCTGTGATGGCCCTCTGATTCAGCAGGTTGGTGGCGTTCACCGAGAACGTCAACTCTTTCGATTCACTGATNTTGTAGTTCTGCTGAATGCTGAAGTCCGTTTGCGTGAACCATGGAGTACGGTGNACATGCGGGTTGCCAATGGTTATGAATCCAGTGGTCGGATCCTGCGACACATCCACCCAATTTCCACGGTTCCAGGCCTGCACCGCCCAGCCGCCGTTCCCGGCGCCCACATCCAGATAGCTGGTCTCCGGAGAGCCGCTATATAGGTATTGGAAGGCCCCGAAATCGGTGCTGAACTTCTTCAACCAACCCAGCTGGTAGTACGCATACCCCTTGAAGGTGTGTGGACGATCGGTCGGAAGCAAGCCGCTCGATGAACCACCCAGCGAATTGTAAGAGAAGTATGGTTCGTCAAACGCGCGGCTGTTGTTCGGTGAACTACGTCCACCCGACTGTCCGTCGGAAATATCGGAACTGGTGAGTCCCGTGTAGTTGCCGCGCAACTTGCTGTAGGTATAGGAGAACATCCCGAACCAATGCTGCGAGCTGGTCTTGGTGAGACGGAATTCCACGCCGTCATAGCTTCGTTCGGCGGGGAATTGTTTCTGTGGCGGACAAGCGAGCCCGGAGCAGGGCGGCGGAGCGCTTCCGTATAGGAAGTTGTAGAAGCTATCGTATGTACTTTCTGCACCTTGCCCGGGGTTCCCGATCACGAAGGTTTCGCCACCAGCATAGAGTGAAGAATCCTCAATTGCATGATCCAGACGCCGCCGGTCCCAGCGGACTTCCAGTGCGAGATTTTTCTTGATCTGGTAGTCCGTTCCGAAAACAGATTCGTGCTGCTCGTACGGCTTCAGCCCGGGAACTACGCCTGTGGAGCTCGTACTGCAGGTAGAACACGTTGTGGGGAACGCTCGTTGGTTGGTGTTCTCGATAAATGTCAACCCTGCAGGTGTTGAACCGGCAGCCCAATTTGCCTCGACAGTGTTATCCAATGGATCGGCAGGATTGGATGGGCAGTACCTGCCGGCACTGTTGAAGGCCGGAATGATCGTGCTGAGGTCAGCCCCCGCATCGAGGGTATAAGCGCAATCATCCCAATACTGACCGCCGAAAGAACTGATGGCAACGTTCAACTTCATGATGTCGAAAAATTTGCCATAGCTCCCGAACACCTTCATCCGGCCGTCTTTGAAGACATCCCACGCCAGACCGATTCGAGGAGCAATTTTGTCAGTCCAGCTGTAATCGATCGGCTTCGCATTCAGGTGGGCGGTGCTGCTGGCCGGAAGGTATTCCTTGTCGAAGCGAATGCCGGCGTTAATGGTAAGTCCGTGGCCAATGGTCCAGGCGTCCTGGGCGAAGAGGCCATGGTTAAAGCTGGTGACAAGTCCGCCAGTTCCAAAATCCGAAACAATGATCGTTCCGTACAGCCCGGCGCAATCCGTAAGATTGTTCCCATTGTCGAATTTCTTGTACGGAGCATTGCCGCAGTTGGTGATGCCAGTGTCGCTCACGGGACTGTAGAATCCGCTGTCCCCGACCCAAAGCTGTACATACGGCTCGTTATAGGTCTGCGCAATATTGTTCTGCAGACGATTGAGCTGATACCCGAACTTGAAGTTGTGCGTACCGCCCCATCCGCTCTTGAACCAGGCGACGTCCTGATCAAACTGGATGGCCTTATTGGCATCCCTTCTCGTGAAGGCGGCGGTATGGGCGTCGTTAAAAACGCCCGACGTCTGCCGCAGTTGAGGCGGCAAGTCGTTGCCTGCATTGTCAAGGCATGGGATGAGGTTATTCGGGTTATTCGGGTCCGGGCATAAGCCCGCGGTTTGCCACCCGAAGAGCGTACCGGCGGTGGGATAGCCAAAGTCGCTATAGTTCTCGAAATAGTAGCCAAATCGGGTTGTGGAAACTAAACGGGGCGTGAGACTGATGTCCGCACCGGTGTTGAAGGTCACATTCGGAGCCTTGAACCCGATATTGTGCGCAAAAACGGCAGGGTCTGTCGATCCACTGGCATTCACCAATCCCGTGGTGGAATCGGAAAACGGCATATTGACGCCGGCTACCCGTTGGTATTGATAGAGCCATGAAGCAAAAAGGCGGATTTTTTCGCTAACCTCGCCGTCAACGCGAGCGGTCGTGTAATAAGTCTGGGTATTTTGCGAGAACGGGAGCACCCCAAGACCGGGTTGAAAACCGTCCATATTGACGTGGCGCTCTACGCCACGCCACTCGGGGTTGAATCCGATGAACCCGAAGATCCGGTTTTTGAGAATTGGCCCGCCAAAGGTGAATCCAGGAAACACATCGAACGTCTTCGCGCGAACGGGTTGATAGCTTTGCTGGGCTGGGTCAATAAAGCCGTTCGTATTATTCACACCTGATCCGTCGGGAAGCGCGCTTCCGGGAGCGGACAAGTTCTGGTTAGGATCGTAACGCGTGTACGCGTTTTGCGAGCCATTCATGCCGTCGTTCTCAAATTGCGAGAATATCGACCCGTGATACTGGTTGCTGCCCTTTCTCATGATGACGTTCACAACGCCACCCAGCGCCCCACCGTACTGCGCTTCCTGGCCGGTACTCTTAATCTGCACTTCCTGAATGAAATCGAAAGGAACGTTTGTGTGGGAATATCCGCCGATGAGGTTAGCCGTCTGCTGGCCTTCCACCAGGTAGGCATTCTCTGCGTCCGAAGCGCCGCCGACCGAGTAGCCGAACGCCTGGCCATTGGTCGCGCTGCCCGGAATCATGCCGCCGCTCCCGTTGGCCGTCGTGCTGCCCATCAGAGGTTCGTTTCGGGCGGAAGGAGCGAATTGAATGACGGACTGGAACGAACGTCCGTGAGGAACCTCCTGAACGACATCGCTCGTGATGTTGGTCTGGGTCGTCTCGGTAGTCACGTCGATGACCGGAGTCTGGCTCGTGACCTCGACCACCTCGGAGGCGGTTCCGACTTCGAGGGTGATGTCCACCGTAGGAAGGTGACCCACTTCAAGGGTCAATCCGGCACGCCTGATACTTTTGAAGCCCTTGGCAGAGACGTCAACCGTGTAACTTCCCGGGGGCAGGTTTGCGAATCGGTAGTAGCCGGCAGTGTCAGTAGTAATCGTCTTCTTGCCGACGAGTGATGTGCCCGTTACTTCCACCTGGGCATTTGAAACCACGGCGCCGGAGGCATCTTTCACGGTGCCCTGCAGCCCGCCTGTGGTTTCCTGCGCCAGCACACAGGTGCCGGACAGCAACAACGCTATCGTTGCAAACAACGCAATCAGCCTCATGGATCTACTGAATTCCATCTGCCTACCTCCGTAGGAATGTCTTATTGCAGAATCGTATCGACCCGAAGAATTCGAACCGCCCACGACAGCTAACAGCTACCGCGCGATCTTCTTTCTAGTCTCTTCGTTCTGTTTTCTTGAACTGCTTTGAAACCTGGGACTCGGCTTGAAAGCGGCACCCTTCATTGAAGAAGGGCTAATAGGCCCAATTGGCCGACGCCGCTATAGGGACACAAAGAACCCGAGCTATGTACCTAAAGCAACTGTTGATCCAAAACAGAACAAACATCAACATCAATGTTTTTATAGGTTTAGTGTTATGGCGTTTTGTTTCGATACCAAAACTGGGAGAATTCGCAGGGTGAATGTATGATTTTCGGGAACCGCGAGTGCGACTGTTTACGCGCCGTGGGGGAGCCTTGCGGTTGCTTAATGCCTTTTCTTTGCTGGCCTTAAAGCGACCTCTCCGGGCGCTAGCACTCTCCGAACCATCGGAGTGTTCAGCTTGTACTTGCGTTCGATGACGGTTCCGGCGTCGTCTTTCACTCGCAGAATGAATACGGGCAGCGTGCCTTCTTTGTCGAAGTTCTCTTTGGTTACGGTCACGGGGAGAACTCCGGACAGGCCATGTTCGCGGTAAGCCGTCTCGTAGCGGTGCTTGCGGACGTTCCAGGTGTAGACGCGAACCTGGTCGAAGTCGAAGGGCGATCCGTCATGCGGGTCGGTCAGAACGCAAAGGTATTCCGAGACCTTCTTGTCTCCGTCGGAAACCTCGTCAAGAGCGAAAAACGCGATAAAGCGCTGCCCCTCGGCGTATTGAGCGATATCGAGAGGCACGTCCACATCTACCATCCGTGCCAGAACCCATCCCACGTGGCCCTGGTCGTCCCGAACGAGCCACCAGTCTTCAAGCGCCGGGCCAGTCGCGCCCTTGGCCGTGAGCTTCCCTGCAACTAACTTCGCGACAGGAGCCGACGATCCCGGTTTCTCAGCCGTCCCTCGCTTCAGAAGTGACACCTTCGAGCCTGAGGCGAGCTGATAGAGGTGTTCGGTTTCGCGGCCGGGAGTGATATGAAGGTTCGTGTCGTTGCGCAATACCCCGGGAGCCTGCACCGGGGCGTTGGCATTCTCTTTGGTGAGTGTCTGCAGGCCGTCGTAGGTCTTCTGATCAACCAGATAACGCTGTTCGATCCACCCCTCGATGCCGCTCGCAGTGCGCACCCTTGCGAAGCGCTTCTCGCGGTCGAGGATTTCCAGGCGGTCTCCGTTTTTCACCGTCGCGACGCGGTTGTAAATCGCCGCAACCTGGTCGCGGAGCGTGGCCTGCGGGGCAGAGACATAAGCCACTTCCAGGACACGGTGCCGTCCACGGCCGCAGGAGGCAAGCAGAATGACGCTACTCAGGACCAGCGCGCCCGCCAGCCGGCTTACACGAGATGCTTCCAGCAGCCTCACGGAGTTCAGGGGAACGTTTTACTATAGCGCGTTGCGGCGTGAACTTCTCGGCACGAAGGTTTACGTCTTGTGCACCGGACCGCCGCCATCCCAACGGGGGTCGAGACAGAGGCACCGGGCCTCAGTTACCATGGATATACGGGTTGGATCGGGTGGTTTGGAGCGCGCAGGTTGCCATAGCCACACAACCTGCGTCTAAGGTTACAGGGACAGGCTACCTGAAAATCCCGCAGAAGGCATACAACTGATGAACACCGTACTTCGCAACCGTCTCGCTGCCATTTGTTTGACAATGGCATTGTTTGCTACCGGAGTATGTCTCCATGCTCAGGACACGGTGGATTCGGTGCTGCGTCCGCCGAAAGGATCGCAACTTGCGATCGTGGTTTTCGAAGACTTGCAGTGCCCTATGTGCCGCCGTACGGCGCCATTGGTTGAGCAGGCGTCTAAAACCTACAAGATTCCCGTGATCCGCCACGATTTTCCGCTGCCGATGCACAATTGGTCCTATCAAGCAGCCATCATCGCGCGATACTTCGACACGCACTCCAAGGCGCTCGGAAACGATTTCCGCGATTACATCTTCCAGAATCAACTGGAGGTCGATCCGCAGAACCTGCGTGGATTTGCCGAGAAATTCGCCGCGGCGCATAAAGTTGACTTGCCGTTCGTGATCGATCCGAATGGGAAGCTCGCCGCCGAGGTCAATGCGGACCGGGACTTGGGTAAGGCCATTAAGCTCGATCACACCCCGACCGTCTACATCGTAAGCAGCCGAAACCCCAGTCGGCCCTACGTCGAAGTAAAGGACAACAATCAGCTCTACTCCACCATCGATGCCATGATGAAAGAGTAGGAATGATGATTTGAGATTGTCGAGTTCAGATTGCAGGGTGACGATCCCCGAGATGTTTATGTTGTGACGCTCTGAACTCTGCGCTCGTCTGTTTGCAACTTTCAGAGTCATCGCCCCGCCGAAAAGCCGCGCCCAGTGGCCAATTCAGATCCACTTCTTGAAATCCGCAAACCCGCGGCGCTCCGGATCGCATCCTAACCAAGGAGTTAGAACATGAACGTTATTCGATTTGCTAGCAAGTTTGGTATTCGCCGTCCCGATGCTGGGGGTGGCGCAGGAGACCCAGTGGTCGCACGTTGGGTTCAGCGGCGGAGTCGGCTTTGCCGCGCCACAAGGCAGGGCGGGGAACAATGTGAATACCGGGTGGAATCTCGATTTTCGCGGCGGGTACAGGCCCTCGAGCCATCTCGCTTGATTTGGACTGGAACTATAACCGCTGGAACCTCAACGGTGCGGCTCTGGCGAGAGTCGGCGAACCGGGCGGCTACATGTCCATCTGGTCCCTGAGTTTCCTTCCAACGCTGAAAGGGTCACCGCATTGGCGTGTTTCGCCGTACGTCATGGCTGGTCCGGGGCTCTACTACCGGAACCTGTCCCTGACCCGACCCGGTGCAGTGAATACACTCGTATGCGATCCATTCTTTGGCGTCTGCTATCCCGCAGCGGTGGGAGTGACTCAGGTGGTTGCATCGAGTACGACTTACAAGATGGGCGTGAACGCAGGCGGCGGACTCGAAATGCGGCTAGGACAGAGTCAGGCGAAAGTGTTTGGAGAAGCGCGCTACTCCCGCATGTTCACCACGCACGGCAGCGACATTACGTTTGTTCCCGTCACCTTCGGAGTACGCTGGTAGTTCCTCCTAAACCCACGCGAGTTGTTGCGAATTCAGCGATTCGAGTGGGTGTTTTTCAAGCCGCTCACACGTGCTATCTGCAACCACGGTTGCGGCAACTTTATTGGGTGACCGTTACGAGTGCGTTGGGACTGTTCACCCCGCCGGACGAAGCACTAATGTTGACCGTGCCCTGACCGACAGCTGTTACCACTCCTCCAGCGACCGTCGCGACATCGCTGCTGCTTGTGTTCCAAGTGGCGGTATCAGTGATGGGGAAGGCACCGTTGCAAGTGTTGGCCGTAGCCGTGAAGCTTGCAGTGTGATTAGCCTGCGAGACTGAGATCGTCGCACTTGTCGGGGACAACGTGATCGAGGTAATGCAGCCGACTGTGACAGTCAGTGATTGAGTTCCACTGATCGTTGGATTGTCATTCGAAGTAGCAGTGATGGTCGCGGAACCAGTCGCAATCGACGTGACCAAACCCGTGGCATTGATCGATGCAACAGTATTGGCAGGGCTGATGCTCCAGCTCACGGAAGGATTGCCGGTACTCCCATCATTGAATGTTCCGACTGCGGACATCTGGACGGTGTTGTTCGTGCTACCCGTTTGAATACTCGGGGATGCGGGCGCGATCGCAAGCGTCGTTAGCGTCGGCTTCACAAAAAAGCCGCGGCAACTCGCGGCTAAGGCCAAGGTCGCAAGCGCGGCAAACGCGCCGATCAATCGGAGTTTCTGCTTGTTCGAGGACATGATTATTCGACTCCCAGGGCGCGCCCGCTCAGGTGTTCCCACTCACTTGGAATGATTCGTAAGCAAAAATTGTAGCAGAGAAAATCGGCACGGCGCGGCTCTTCGGTACACCCTATGCGGCCGAACCATCGCTGCTAGTCGAGACGATTCGCTACTTCAGCAGAACGCGGCTGCCGAAGAACCTTGCAAAAAAGTCGCGGGGGCGCTGAATGCCCCCGCAGTACACATCGTTACAATGCTACCGCCCGCGCGGATGATCTTGCCCGCGAGGAGGAGCGCTCGGACGCTCCTGCCTTTGCTGGGGCGGGTTGGCGTGCGGCTGATTGTTTCTAGGCGCATTCTCCACCGGTCGCGTGTTCTGGTGCGGCTGGTTTCTCGGTCCATTGTCCATCGGGCGTCCGTTTTGGCGTGGCTGCTCTACGGGACGGCTCTCGCCATTACGCATCTGGTTGTTGTTCCGCATCGGCTCATTGTTGCGCATCGGCTCATTGTTGCGGACATTGTTGTTGCGCGTATCGTTGCCGCGGAAGGGATCCCGCCGATCGTTGATATCGTTATTCCGCGAATTGCTATTCCGGTTCTCGTTGCTGCGCATCTCCGTGTTCCGGTTGTCATTGCGCAGATTGGGGTTTCCGCCGCGATCATTCACTCGGTTCTCGTTGCGGAAATCCGGATTGTTTCCACGAGCGTTGGATCCACCCTTCGACGGGGGCGTAAACGGACGGAAGCCTTCGTTCGAGCGCTGCGCATTCGAGCGTGGCCCCTCGTTGAAATTCCCGCGATTCCCCGGTCCATTCACCCTCGCCTCGCGCGGCGAAATAGCAGGAGGATGATATTCGCCACCTGCCGCTCTCGCTGCAACTACGGAGTGCCGGCTGAAGTCCCCCGGTCGCGCCGTTGCGGCGAATGCTGGGCGCCCATGATTCTCTCGCGCGAAGTTCTCGCGACTGCGAGCTGCGGCGCGCTCGTGCTCCATCTGAACGCCAAGAGGTTCGGCGTGCCGCTCGTGCTGCCATCGCTCCTCGTCACGCGAGGGGCGCCGATTGATTCCACCCTCTCCTCCGTTGTAGGAAACGCGGTTCACGTTGTTCACGATGACGGTCCGGTTATAGACGTTCGTAACGTTGGTGACGCTGACATTCGTGACAGAGCGGTTGTAGTAGAAGCCGCGGCCGCGCCACTCGCCGCCGTAGAAGCCAACGCCTGTGTACCCGAATCCGTAGTTGATGCCGCCATAGAAACCGACGTGCGGTCCCCAGTACCCCGAGTGCCACGAATAGAATCCTCCGCCCCAACCCCAGTATCCGGGCGTCCAGTACATGCCAACAGGAGCTACAACCCACGTGCCGGGCACCCAGTAGTAGCCGTCGTCGTCACTCCACGACCAGTAGCCGGGCGTCCAGAAGTATCCCGGACCGGGGCAGATCGGCTGCGCATAGACCGGAATCGGCGGCGGGCCGAAGCGGACAGAAATTCCCACGGAGACTTGCGCGTGCGATGCCGCCGCGAACGACAACAGAAGCACACTCATTAATCCCAAACGAACTATAGATCGATTCATATGGCCCTTCCTCGACGACGATGTCCCGAGGTCGAAACGAACAAATTTAGGTGCGAAACGCCATTGTTACGTAAAACCTTGCATGTGACCTGATTACGTTCCTCCCATATAAACACTGGACTTCCGGGTATGTTGCTAACGAAGGAACTTATTCGGAATGAAGTACCTACGGCTCAGAAGTTCGAAGTGCCGACCAAAGGCGGCAATCAGGGCTAATTCACGCGCTTGGAGCGGGCAATGCGCTCGTCGATGGGCTTGCGTCCGGCGAAGCCTTCCTGCACGCCGTGCCAGTGCGTGATTGATGTTTCCCCGAGTTTCCAGCAGAGCAGGATGACCTGTCCGTCGACTTCGCATGGAAAATCCAGGAGACCAATTCCGAGATCCTTCACCTGAACACCAATGGAATCGATCTCGGCTAACGCGTCTTTCGCTTGCTGCTCGGCCTTGACGCGCTCTGTCTTGCGGCGCGCCAGCGGCACGATGTCGAGAAACATGCCTCCAGTGAGAAACAACCGGTGATGCAGTGCCTGCATTTCTGCATCGGCCTCTTCCATGACCTGCTTGGCTTTCATCGTGATGCGCAGCAGAGATTCGAGGACTGGAAGTAGCGACTGCGCTTCGTCGAGAGTAAAGGTGCGATCAGACATGTTGGATTCCTACATTTTATCGCATGCAGCAGCACCTACACCCACGGTCTTCTTTGACTCCCGGCGCAGCGATATCTGTCCATTGATAAACAAAAATGCGGCTGGGAAACGAGTTCCCAGCCGCTGGCTGCAAAGGGAGTTACAACCATGAGGAGAGCTTACTGAGGCAGAATCACCGAATCGATCACATGGATTACGCCATTCGAGCAAGCGATGTCCGTCTTCACGACATTCGCGTTATCGACCATCACTTTGCCGCCGTCAGCCATAATCTTCACATCCTTGCCGTTGACGGTCGTGGCCTCATGCAATTTCATGACGTCTTTCGCCGTGACCTTACCGGGGACAACGTGATAGGTGAGGATGGCGACGAGTTTCTCTTTGTTCTCAGGCTTGAGCAGATCATCAACGGTCCCGGCGGGGAGTTTGGCGAATGCTTCGTCCGTCGGTGCAAATACGGTGAATGGACCAGGCCCTTTCAAAGTGTCGACCAGTCCGGCCGCCTGCAAGGCCGCAGCGAGAGTCTTGAAGTTGCCCGCAGAAACCGCGGTATCAACGATGTCTTTCTTTCCCATGCTGCCTGCGGCTGCGTTCAACGAGAGGGCCAGCAACGCGAGTGTGAGTGCAAGTGCAGTACGCTTCATTTCGCTACATTCTCCTGAAATCAATCTGAGTTTCGATTCGAACGATTTAATGATTACGCAAATTGATTTGAGGTACGCGCAAATTCCGGCGCAGACGAGAGGTCGTTTGAGCCGAGATTCAGGAAGAGCTAGCAGAATGGATTATGAGTAAAAAGCGTTAGCGGGCGCGTCCGTGAGAGGGGTCCGGGGAAGTAGCGGTGTTGAGATCGATGTGCAGCCGCTGGGCGGGCGTGGCGCCCGGCGGATAGCAGTTCCCGTCCCGGCTGTAATTCGTGCAATGCGCGGCGATGTCCTTGCGCTGCGGTGATTGCGCGAACTGCCATACTTCGGCAAAACTGACGCCGCTCCCGCTTGGCGCAGGCGGGGGCTGCGGAAATGCGCATCCCGGAGCAGGAGGGCACGCGTCGTTGGTGGCCCAGTATGTGATCTCGCGATGGCCGGCAGTCTGGCGAATGTCTTCTGCCGTCACCACGTGCTCACTATCGGGCGACACCGTCCCCGAGCAGTACACCCCGGGCCGAAATCCGGCAGCAGCAACGGCGTCCACCCAGGCGTAGATGTACGCTTTCTGCTCCGGCAGCATGCGTCCGCCCTGCTCCTGATCGAGAAAGATGATGGTTGCCCGGGGAAAGCCTTCGCGCTCCGCTGAAGAAACGGCATTCTGCCCATCCGATCTACCGAGTCGTTGCGCATTGGCGACGCTTTTCAGTTGGGCGTAAAGCCTGCCGTTGAAGAGCACGAGAAAACCGAATCCGGCTTTCTCGACGGCGGCGCGGTGCCCGGTCCACGAGTTTGAATTCGCGCCGGGAGGATTGTTCAGCCAGTATCCGGTGTAAGAGAAAGTCTGCTTCAGAGTCTGAAGGCTAGCATCGCCGGGGTAGTCGTTGCGGTCGAAGCCGAGGTAAGTGGAGGAAGAGTTCTGGCAGCACGCGAATGATGAAACCAGGGCTAAGACCTGAAGCAATCGTCGGCAATACACAAACGCATCTTATCGTAGAGAGTTGCTCGCAACGTATCTCGACTCCTTGTCATTCCGAAGACGGCGGTTTGCCGTTGAGAATCTGCTTCTCGCCGCCATCCTTGAAGGTGCAGGCAAACAGCAGATTCCCCTTGTCGCTACGCGACCCATCGGAATGACAACATTGGAAGGTCGAGACAGCGAGCGATCTTATCCGCCGATGTGCACCATCGTCCTTGAGGCTGGCACAAAATCTGGCTCGCCGATGTGGTGCCGCTCTTCTTTTTTCATCACGACTCCGCGGATGAACTCCGCTACTTCCTCATCGGTAGCCCCGCGCCGCATCTGCGCGTGCAGGTCATGATCCCAGGCGGAGAACAGGCAGGTGCGAATCTTTCCATCACTGGTAATGCGGATCCGGCTGCAGTGTCCGCAGAAGGGATGCGACACCGGAGCGATGATCCCGATCTCGCCAATGCCGTCTTCAAAGCGATAGCGGCGCGCGGTCTCGGAGCGTCCGTGGGGGATCTCGACCAGCGGCCTGTACTCTGCCATTCGCGCCAGGATTTCATCGAGCGAGACGACCGTAGCCGGCGACCATACTCGATCTTCTTCCAGCGGCATGAATTCAATGAAGCGAACAGTCACGCCTTCTTCGCGCGCGAACATTCCAAAAGGAATGATCTGATCCTCATTGAATCCGCGCATGAGAACGCAATTCACTTTAAGCGGCCACAGTCCGGTTCGCCGCGCAGCTCGCATACCCGCCAGCACATGATCGTATCCCCCGGGCACGCGCGTGATCCGCGTGAAGCGGTCAGGATCCACGGCATCCATTGAAACAGTCACGCGGGTCAGCCCTACGTCTTTCAGCGGCTGTGCCAGATCAGCCAGTAGATGGCCATTCGTAGTAACAGCAATGTCGAGAGGGTCAGAGTTCGCGACGCGGAGCTTCGCCAATTCCCGCACGAAGTCCACAATGCCCTTGCGCAGCAGTGGCTCTCCCCCCGTCAAGCGGAGCTTGGTGATGCCCATGCCTACAAGAATTCGAGCCATTCGCAAGTAGTCCGCGAATGGAAGCTCGCCATAGACTGCCCCTTCGTTCCCAGTGCGGCAGTACACACATCTGTAGTTGCAGCGGTCCGTGATGGAGATCCGCAGGTCGGTGATGGCGCGCCCGAATTTGTCTTGCAGAGGAGCCACTGTCATTACTCGTCAGTCATTAGGCCGCGTCGTCGCAAAGTGGTGGACGAAAAATGGCCACCGACTACGGACGAATTCTGGAAGGGAGACGAGAACGAGCAGGAAGACTCCGGCGGGCTCGTTTCCTTTCCAATGCGCGTTAGCGCGGGAGGCGACGGCGTTTCCACCGGCACCCTCGGGATGAGTGTCGCGGGCACTCGCCCACGAACTCCATCCCTCGCCACCGGAGCCTTCGGGTATGCCCATGGGCCGCGGCGGTCGGAAACTAATCCCTATTATAGATGTGCCAGCGAAGGAAAAGGCGACGTACAACAGCGACTTTTCGTCGCCTGAGGCGTCCCAAACGGTTGCGCCAGACTTACTTCATTGCCTTTTGAATAGCCGCCTCTGCCAACGGAGCCATGATCTTGTATCCCGCCGCATTCGGATGCAGACCGTCGTCGGCCAGATCTTTCTTGAGCAGGCCCTTGTCGTCAACGAGGGCTGAAAAATAATCCAAATAGATAATGTTCTTTTCTGCGCAGTATTTCTTCAGCCATTCATTCAGCGCCAGGATGCGGGACATTGGACGCTGTGCGAAAAAGTCTTTGGCATGCTCGGTGTAGTTGTGGACCGGCAGGATCGACGCATAGACAACCTTGATCCCGTGAACGCGTGCCAGTTCAGCGAACGACGCGAGGTTCGCCTCGACATCTTCATTGCGCATCGGCCCGGTATTGCCAGCAATGTCATTCGTACCGGCAAGAATCACGAGGACCTTCGGCTGCAGGTCGATCACGTCTTGCCGGAATCGCACGAGCATCTGCGGTGTGGTTTGTCCGCCAATGCCGCGGTTCACATACGGCTTCCCGGGAAAATTGTCCTCAAGTTTCCAGATGTCGGTGATGGAGTCGCCGAAGAACACAACGCGATTCTCTCCAGTTTTGGGCGCACCGAGCGTGGCATTCGCATCGCGGTATCGAGCGAGCTGTCCATAGTCGTCAGTGAACATGGCGATACGCGAGGCCCGGTATTGATCAAGTCCGGCAAAGCCAGTTGAAGGTATAGAGGGAGGCGTAACAGGCGCCTGTTGCGCGACCGCTGTCATTGCCAACACGAGAACTACAACCGCATAACAAGAAGACCTCATGTGCGCTCCTGAAGGAAACCCAGCTCTGATTGATCCGTGAAATCCGCGCAAATCCGCGGCAAAAAATTCTACATCCCGTCGTAGTTCGGTCCGCCGCCGCCCTCGGGTGGTACCCAGGTGATGATCTGGTACGGATCCTGAATGTCGCAGGTCTTGCAATGCACGCAGTTCGACGGATTCAGGCTGATGCGCTTGCCATTCGGCTGCGTCGGGTCGTCCACCATCTCGTAAACATTCGCGGGACAGAAGTTCTGACAAGGACTACCGAATTCTTTCACGCAGCGCTCATTGCAAACGTTTGTGTCGTGGATCACCAGGTGCGCGGGTTGATCTTCTTCATGCTTGGTGCCGGAGTGATATAGATCGGTGAGCTTGTCAAACGTCAGCTTGCCATCGCCCTTGGCCGGACCGATCAAATGCGCTTCGGCGCCGCCATCGGCCGGCAAGTGTGCAAGCAGTTTCATGCGCTCGTAGCCCGAGACACCGGTATAGCGGCTGCGCAGGCCACGCCCACCCGTGACCATCTGCAGCCCAGTGTGGAACATGCCAGCGAACATTCCGTGCTCGAATCCCTGGTGCAGGTTGCGAACCTTCCAAAGCTCCTCTTTGATCCAGCTCGATTCGACTTTCTTCTGATATTCGCTCAGGCTCGCAGCTGACGAATCGTCTTTCTTCAATGCCTCAAACGCAGTCTCGCCGGCCAGCATCCCGCTCTTAATCGCCAAATGGATTCCCTTCAATCGCGCCGAATTCACCAAGCCGGCGGAATCGCCGAGGATCATCCATCCATTACCCGCAACGGGAGGAACTGCCCACCATCCGCCATAAGGCATCGACTTCGCCCCGTAGCGGATCATCTTGCCGCCTTCGAGCAGCTTCGCTACCCATGGATGCCGCTTGAACTGCTGCAGCACCCGCTGAGGGTCGAGCCGCGGATCGGCATAGTCGAGCCCCGTGACGAATCCGAGCGAGACGATGTTGTCTTTCGATCCGTAAATCCAGGCTCCGCCGTATTCGCGCGTGGTGAGCGGCCAGCCCATGGTGTACATGACTTCACCTTTGGCAATGCGGCCGGAGGGCACCTCCCACAGTTCTTTCACGCCGACGCCGAAGGTCTGCGGGTTGCGATCCTTTGTGAGATCAAATTTTTCGATGAGTTGTTTGGTGAGTGATCCGCGCGGGCCCTCGGCGAGAATGACCACCTTCGCCTGCAAATCGTACCCGGGCTCGAAATTTGACTTCGGCCGTCCTTCTTTGTCGACGCCCTTGTCGTCAGTGCGGACGCCGGTCACGCGGTCGCCGTCGAAAAGCAACTCAGATCCTGCGAACCCGGTGAAGACCGTGATCCCGGTCTCTTCCACCTTGCCGCCGAGCCATTTCACAAAACGGTTCAGCGAGATGACATAGTTGCCGTGATCGCGAAAAAATGGCGGCGTGATCGGAAACTTGAACTTGGATTTTTCGGTAAGGAAGTACACGCCTTCCTTTGCGACTTCAGCATCGATCGGAGCTTCCTTCTCAAAGCCTGGCAGCAACTCCCGCATCGACCGAGGGTCCAGCAACGCACCCGAGAGACAGTGCTGGCCGATTTCGCGCGCCTTCTCCAGCACGTAGATGTTCTCTTTGCTGAGCTGGGAATCAGGATTGCCGGCATTGTGCGCGTCGATGAGCTGCGATAACCGGAGCGCGCAAGCCATTCCCGCAGGGCCGCCACCAACGATCACTACGTCAGCAGGCATCTGCGGCCGCTCAACACCTTCAATCGGTTTGCGGAAAACGAGCATAAGCAGTTTCGAGTTTTCAGGTTTTAACTTTCAAGCGTCTCGGCTCTCGGAAAAACCCTCAGTAGCGCGATACATTTCAGTCGCCAAAGCTTTGGCCTTCTGCCGTGCGACTGAATCCTGATACCGGTAACTCAAGAGAACTTCAACGCAAGCACTTGAAACTGGAAACTCGAAACTATCCTTTCGCTTTCTTTACTTCCTCAATCAACGGAGGAACAATCTCGAACAGATTGCCGACCACGGCGTAATCGGCGATCTCGAAGATCGGAGCCTCGGAATCTTTATTGACGGCGATAATTGCACGCGACCCCTTCATTCCCACGATGTGCTGAATCGCGCCACTGATGCCCAATGCCAGATACAACTTTGGCGCTACGGTCTGGCCAGATGATCCGATTTGACGGTCCATTGGCAGCCAGCCCGAGTCGCAGATCGGACGCGATGCTGCCAGATCTCCACCGAGCGCTTCCGCAAGTTGCTTCGCAAGCTCGATATTTTTCTGCTCCTTGATGCCCCGGCCTACTGCCACGATGATCTCGGCTTGCGTAAGATCGACGGCCTGTTTCGCCTCTTTGAACACCTCCTGCGGCTTGTTACGGATCGCGCCATCGGCGACATCGACGTTCACAGTCTCAACCGGAGCCGCGCTTGCACCAGCTTCGGCCCTGTCCCCGCGAAACGCCCCGTTCTGAAATGTCACGAACCACGGTGCATCGCTGGCAAAGCTCACGTCCGCCGCGAACTTGCCCTGAAACATCTGCCGAGTAAAGAGCAGCTTGCCACCTTCGTTCTTGAACCCGATGCAGTCGCTAATGACGGTGCGGCCCATTGAGGTTGCGAGCTTGGGGACGAAGTCGCGCACCTGGTACGTATGCGGCATGAGGACCAACTTCGGCTGCTTGCTGCCGAGGAACTGCTTCAAGCCGGCCGCAAACGCATCGGGAGTATAGGGCTCGAGCTTCGGCGATTCGACGTCGTACACTTTCGCCACTTTCTTGCCCGCCACTTCCGTGGCGATCGAACCGACTCCACTGCCCACGATGGCGGCTTCCAGCGTCCAGCCGGTAGCCGCTGCGATCGCCTGCCCGGCGGTGATGGTCTCCCAGGAAACACGATTCAGTTTCCCTTCACGCTGTTCGACAACTACTAAGATCGTATCGGCCATAAAGCCACTTGCTCCTAAACACTTGTCAAATCAAGCACTGTCATTGCGAGCGCAACAAGTGATCCCGAGCGCAACGTTGTCATTCCGAGCGCAGCGAGGAATCTGCTGTCCCCACCAGACTCATATCACTCTCAACGCGTTCCGCATCTTGTCCACCAGCTTCTTTGCAATCTCCGCGGGCGACCCGTCGATGTGCTCCGTCTTCTTCGTCTTCTCCGGCAGATACAGCTTCTCGATTTTCTGCAGATTTTCGCCGATCGCTGGCTGCACTTCGGCAAGAGGCACCTTTCGCAACGGCTTATTCTTCGCCTGCTTGATGCCGATCAGTGTCGCGTACCGCAGTTTGTTGATGCCTGACTGAATCGTGAGCACGGCCGGAGTAGGCATATCGACGAACTGGAAAAATCCGGCTTCGAGTTCCCGCTTCACGCGAATCCCGCTGTCGGTCTTTTCGATTTGCATGATGATGGTTGCGTGCGGCCATCCCAGCAGCTCAGCTAGAATCACCCCGGTCTGCGCGTACCCGTAATCGTCCGATTGCAATCCAGTGAAGATCAGATCGAATTGCTCGTCCTTGATGGCGGCAGCAAAAGCCTTCGCGGTATTGAAGGCATCCAGGCCGACGAACTTGTCGTCTTCGAGATGAATCGCCCGGTCGGCGCCTTTTGCCAGCGCCTCACGCAGGACCTGCTGCGCGCGCGCCGGACCGCTGGTGATTACCACCACTTCTCCCTTGTGCTTCTCTCGCTGCCTCAGAGCTTCTTCCAGAGCGTAGGCATCGGGCTCGTTGACCTCGTACGACACGTCTTCGCGGATCCAAGTGCCCGACTCATTAAGCTTTAAAGGCGCATCCTTCTGCGGCACCTGCTTCATACATACGAGGATTTTCACGCGCGTGACTCCTTCCCCATAACCCTCCGAAAGGTAGAGGCAAACGATTCAGTATAAATGAGCCGAAAGCCGTCAGGGAAAGACCACATTCTGGCGATCTGTGATTCGAATCACAGACTCTGGCCCTAGCGCCCGGTCAGCATGGCCCTGAGACTTTCTATGCCCAACGATCCCTTCTCGGCCATGCGGCAGAGCGTTGTCGATGGCGCGCCCGATACTGCTCTGGAGCTTGCGCAACAAGCGGTTTCCTGCGGCATTGCTCCACTCGACGCCATCGACAACGGATACGTTCCTGGGATGCATGATGTCGGAGAGCAGTTCGCGCGCGGACAGATGTACCTGCCTGACATGATGGCATCTGCCCAAGCGATGCGCGCAGCCATGTCGGTGCTCGATCCGGAACTGCGAAAGCTCGGCACCCAGCGTCCGATCGCAGGAACGGTCGTGCTTGGCACGACCAAAGGAGACATCCACGAGATCGGCAAGATTCTGGTCGGTACGCTGCTAACCGCGCATGGATTCCGTGTGCACGACTTGGGAGCCGACGTCGCAGGTGAGAAATTCGCCGCGAAAGCGCGCGAGTTGGGAGCCGACATTATCGGCGTCTCCGCCCTGCTTACCACAACCATGCGGAACCAGAAGAGCGTCATTGAAGCGCTGGAGCAAGCGGGACTGCGCGCGCAGTTCAAGGTCATGGTCGGTGGTGCTCCCGTCACCCGCCGTTGGGCTGACGAAATCGGGGCCGACGGATACGCGAAGGACGCGATGAGCGCCGTCGCCCTCGCGCAGGAACTGATGCAGCAGAAGCAACAAACTCTGCCGTAGAACGTTGCTTGCAACGTCTCTGCCGAGAGCATCACGAAGGCCGACATCTATGCCAGCGCCAGCAGAGACGTAGCAAGCTACGTCTCAGGAAACAAACGATATATGCGTCCGAAACTGCAAATACTCGATAAGCCGCTGATTCAACGCATTCTGGACGAAGCCTTCCAGCTGATCGAAGATCCCGGCGTGCGCGTTGCTACCTACGTTGAAACATTGCTGCGTGCCGCAGGTATAACGGTCAAGGAAGGAGTCGCTCACATTCCCGAACCGCTAGCGCGCCGTTTGCTGGAACTCGTTCCTCGCGAGTTCTATCTATACGATCGAAGTGGCAATCCTGCGGTGCACTATGGGGGAGACCACGTTCACTTTGATCCCGGATCTTCCTGCCTCAACATTCTGGACGCCCAGACCCAGGAGTCTCGGCCGGCAGTTTCGGCTGATCTGATTCGGCTGGTGCAAGTGGCCGAGAAGCTATCCCAGTTCGCCGCGCAATCGACGGCCATGGTCTGCAACGACGTGCCACAGGAGATCGGAGACTGGTATCGGCTGTTGCTGGTGTTGTGGTATTCAGAGAAGCCGGTCGTAACTGGAGCG
>C688J18823_10000019_pt1 | contig 124627 bp, 98 predicted proteins | sample HopSoiMetagenom1_FD_18823 | JGI IMG/M metagenome (IMG submission 18823)
GGCTACCCGCCGATGTGACGCAGAACGGCGGCTTTGGACGCAACACCATCTCAACCCACGAGCACAATGGCCACCACGGTGCGGAGAATGACGGCTTTACCGGCGCGTTCTTCTTCCCCAACCAGTTCTATGATTATCACTGGCCGATCGTGCTGGCCGGCTTCCGCTCCTTCAACACTGACGCCACTGATCCCCGGGCCGGCAGCCCCGCTGACAACGGCGGGATCAACAAGGTCCCGGGCGACTGGCACGAGACGATGTCGACACACTGGTTCCACGATCATATGTTCACGTTCACTTCACAGAACGTGTACAAGGGCAATGCTGCGATGTTCAACATCTACAGCTCGCTCGATCGTGGCGATGAAACCGTGAATGACGGCGTAAATCTGCGCCTGCCTAGCGGTTCATCCAATGGCAAAGGCTGGGGCAACCTGGACTATGACGTCAACTTGATGTTCAACGAGAAGGCCTTTGATGCAAACGGCCAGCTCTTCATGGATATCTTCCAGTTTGACGGCTTCCTGGGCGACCTGATGTGTGTGAACCTGACCTACAAACCGTTCTTTGAAGTCGAGCGGCGCAAGTATCGCTTCCGCATCCTGAATGCCAGCGTGTCGCGCTTCTTCAAGTACGGCCTGTCAGACGGCTCGCCCATGATCCAGATCGCCAATGACGGCAACCTGCTCCCCAATCCTGTGGTGCAGACCGTCTCTGACGAGCAGGGCATCGCCGAGCGCTATGACTGGGTGATTGACTTCTCTCGCTACAACATTGGCGACAAAGTCTGGATGGTGAACGTGTGCGAACACACCAACGGAAAGAAACCTGCAGCCGATCTCACGATCGCTCAGGCCCTTTCTGGAACGTCACTTGATCCTTGCGTTGGAAAGTTCCTGGAGTTCCGCATTGTGCGTGACCCAGCGACTCCTGACGTAAGCCAGGTGCCGAGCGTCATGATCCCGAACCCGGACCTTTCGAGCATCCCGGTTTCGAGAACGCGCACCTTCAACTTCGGCAGCGGTGCTTCACAGCCTCTGTCCGCGAGTGATCCTGCGGCCTTCTCTACGGGCGCCGGCGGGCAGAAGGGTCCATGGGGCGTTTCCACCGACGGCGGTCCGCTACTCAATGCGAGCTGGGGCCGTGTTTCTGCGGCGCCGGGTTACGGCACGCGTGAGGTCTGGACGCTGCAGAACGGTGGCGGCGGCTGGGATCACCCGATCCACATCCACTTTGAAGAAGGCCAGATCCTGGCCCGGAACGGCAAGGCATCAAATGTTCCGGCTTGGGAGAAGGGCCGCAAGGATGTGTATCGCCTGCGTCCAGCGGGAAGCGTGACCATCACCATGCAGTTCCGCGACTGGGGTGGAATGTTCATGGAGCACTGCCACAACACAGTGCACGAGGACAACGCCATGCTGGTCCGTTGGGAAATCGATAACGGCGGCGCACCGTTCCTACGGCCGCTTCCGACACCGATCCCAAGTCCCCAGGGCGTCACCTTTGTGGCACCTGACGACATAGCCCCGACCGCGTTCTAACTCGGCGGGTGTAACAAACTTCAGATTGGCGGCCTGCGCAAGATGCGGGCCGCCAAGCCTGATTTCTAATTCCGGATAAAAGCAGTCTCAGGGACAGGCAAGGAGCAGCATCATGCGACGGACAGGCCCGGCGGGCTTCGCGACAGTTGCCGCCATTTTTCTTACCGCAGTTTTTTATTTAGCAGCAGGCCCAACGCCCGCAGCGGCAGATAATGCCCGTTGGGGCGCGAACTATTTTCCTAACGTTGTCCTCACCACTCAGGATGGCGCCAAGGTCCATTTCTATGACGACGTGATCAAGGGTAAAAGCGTTGTCATCGACTTGATCTATACCAGCTGTGTGGACTCATGTCCGCTGGAAACCGCGCGCCTGGCGCAGGTGCAAAAGATGCTGGGCGATCGCGTAGGCAAAGACATTTTCTTTTACTCCATCAGCATTGATCCCGCGCATGACACTCCCAAGGTACTCAAGGCCTACGCCCAGAAATATCACATCGGTCCGGGCTGGACCTTCCTCACGGGTAAGCAAGCCGATATCGATCTCATCAGCAAAAAGCTGGGCCTTTACAGCGAGCCTGATCCGAATGACCGCGATGGCCACACGCCGAGCGTGCTGATCGGCAACGAACCGAGTGGCCAATGGATGCGCAACTCGGCTACCGATAATGCCCGGTTCCTGGCGAACATGATAGGGAACTGGCTCAGCAGTTGGAGTCATGCCCAGGCAGTGGACGCGAAAACCAATTACGAGCAGGCGCCGCCAATCGACATCAGCGACAGTGGCCGTTACACCTTTACCACGCATTGCGCCGCATGCCATACGATCGGCCACGGCGATAAAATTGGCCCTGATTTGCTGGGCGTAACCAACGTGCGCGACCACAGCTGGCTGGAGCGCTTCATCTCAACTCCAGAAAAGCTGATTGCCGCAAAAGATCCCATTGCCGTAGCGCTCTATAAGAAATACAACGGCATAAATATGCCCAACCTCCGGCTGTCAGAGGCGGAATTGAACAACTTAATCGACTTTCTGGCGCGGCAAAGCGCGGAGCACGGCAAAGACACAGCAAGCGCGGAAAAAACCGGGACCGTGAAAGCAGATTCCGCGCAGCCATTGCCCTAGAGCAGCCCAGGGCTTTCCGCGGAAGATCGAAAGTTTAAGTTGGCTGCGCTCGACCGATTTTTGCGGAAGATGGCCGCTTCCAAAGCGAAAAGTCCCTCTCCCAGTCGGGCGTTACAGGCAGGCGGCTACGGGGCCGCCTGCACTTGTGTTTAGGCTTGTTTTTTCTCTGCCTGAACCAGCGCGCTCTTAATCGCCAGCAATTCCCTCAAGACCGGTTCCAGATCGCCCAAAGCCAGCGCATTTGCTCCGTCGGACTTGGCTTCAGCCGGATTGTCATGCACTTCCATGAACACGCCGTCCACGCCGGCTGCCACCGCTGCGCGGGCCAACAGCGGAATATATTCAGGCTGTCCTCCGGAAACTGCTTTGCCGCCCGACCCTGAAGATGGCAGCTGCACCGAATGCGTAGCGTCAAACACCACCGGGGCAAACTGGCGCATGATAGCCAGCGAGCGCATATCAACCACTAGATTGTTGTAGCCAAAAGAACTGCCGCGTTCGGTGAGAAAAATATTGTCATTGCCGGAGGCCCGGACTTTCTCCACCGCATGGCGCATGTCCCATGGCGACACGAACTGCCCCTTCTTGATGTTGATAGACTTCGCGTGTTTTGCCGCCGCAATCAGCATGTCCGTCTGTCGGCACAGAAAAGCGGGAATCTGCACCACGTCCACCGCTTCTGCCACGGCAGGAACGTCCTTGGCTTCATGGACATCGGTAAGCACTGGAACGCCTGCTTCTTTGCCGATTTTTTCAAGAATACGCAAGCCTTCTTCCAGCCCAGGTCCGCGAAAGCTATGCAGCGATGTGCGATTGGCCTTGTCATACGAAGCCTTAAAAATATAAGGAATGTTCAACTTGCGCGCAACGGCGCTGATCTCTTCCGCCATCTTTAGCGCGTGCGACTCGCTTTCAATCACGCATGGGCCGGCGATGAGAAAAAGTCCGGAGCTAATGTTCAGACCGTCGAGCTTAAATGAAGGAAAATTTGGCATCTTCAAAAAGCTTACATGATTTTTTGTTCGCGGTGCATCCGCATGGAACTCCTCTCCCACTTATAATCACGGCGATGAACCCATTTTCGCCAGCCGGTATGGAACCCGCGCAAGACGATGACCAACGGGACCTGTATCTCGGCATTCAGGCGGTTGATGTTTTCGTCAGCGATCTGGAGAAAAGCCTGCAATTCTACGTAAACCAGCTTGGGTTCAGGTTGGTTTCGGATGTCATTCTTCAATCCGGACGGCGGCGGGTAGGGATTTCTCCTCCAGATGGAACGGCAGTGCTCAACCTGATCGCGCCGGAGCCCGATACTGATGAATACAAGCTCATTGGACGGCCTACCCAGGTGGTTTTTGTTACCGAAGATGTTGCCGCCAAGTACAGCGAATGGAGAAAGCGCGGAGTCCGCTTTCACCACACGCCAAGGCTTAGGCGCATTAAATACCTCCAGCAGGCGCCAGCTCGAGTTGCCGAGCAAACGCTGCTTTTCGGCGATCAGCCGCCAGTCTGGGGTGGAGTATTTACGCGCTTTGAAGACCTTGACCATAACTCCTTTGCGCTGGTGAGCATTGACGAAATCAGCCGTGCTATCGAAGCGCGGCGACGTGCACTTGCGGCCAGGTTGGAAGCCGAACGGCGTGCAGTGCATGAGCTGGAAATCGCAAAACAAGTGCAGGCCCGGTTATTTCCGCAGGTCCTGCCGCAAGTGCAGACGCTCGAATATGCGGGAATTTGCATTCAGGCCCGGGAAGTAGGCGGAGATTATTACGACTTTCTCAGCCTCGGTCGCGACCGCATGGGGTTTGCGCTGGCAGATGTTTCAGGAAAAGGAATAGCTGCCGCTCTGATGATGGCCAATCTGCAGGCAAGCCTTCGCACACAGAGCGCCATGGCCTGGGATGAGCCGCAGCGATTTCTACAATTGGTGAACCACGTGTTTTATGAGAACACCGCTGAGAACGCCTATGCGAGCTTGTTCTTTGGCGCTTATGACGACGAGTTACGTCTCTTGCGCTACGCCAACTGCGGCCATCTTTGCGCTCTGTTGCTCCGCAGGGATGGCAAACTGGAGAAGCTTGATTCCACGTGTACTGTGGTAGGGCTTTTTAAGGATTGGGACTGCTCCATGGCGGAATGCACTCTTTTTCCAGGAGATACGTTCGCGCTCTATACGGACGGGATTACCGAATCGTTTAATGATGCCGGAGAAGAGTTTGGAGAGCACAGGTTGATTGACGCGTTGCGAAAAAACCGTGAAGCGTCTCCGCAAGCCGCGCTGGAATCGATTGTGGCGGAAGTGCGTCGATTCAGTGGCCGCGAGCAACACGATGACATTACCCTAATCGTCGCGCGATGCAGGGAAAGCTAAGTGTAAAAAATTTGAAATCTAAAATTTCAAATCTTTCACCGCCTCACAATTCTCTCCGGCCTCAGAAACATCTCCACATCTTCTGTGCTCTTGGCATCGCGACGCTTCTGTCCGCTCTCATAACTGGCCTTCACAAAACCGCTAAACAGAGGATGGGGCTCCAGCGGCTTTGACTTAAATTCCGGATGAAACTGGCAGCCCAGGAAATACGGATGATCGGGGATTTCGACGATCTCCACATACGTACCGTCGGGCGTCGCGCCTGTGATGCGCAAGCCGCCGCCGGTCAAGACGGCTTCATACTCGCGGTTGAATTCATAGCGGTGGCGATGCCGTTCGCTGATCTCCGTGCTGCCGTAAGCTTTCGCCGCCTGGCTGTTGGGTTCGAGTTTGCAGGTCCACGCGCCCAGCCGCATGGTACCGCCCAGCTCATCAATGCCGGTCAACTCGCGCAGCTTGTAAATGATGCGATGCGGCGTAGCCTGGTCAAACTCGCTGGAGTTCGCTTCGTCCAGCCCGCAGACGTTGCGCGCAAATTCAATGCACGCCGTCTGCATGCCCAGGCAAATGCCAAAGTACGGGACCTTTTTCTCGCGGGCATAGCGGATCCCGTTCAACATGCCTTCAATCCCGCGCTTGCCAAAGCCGCCTGGCACCAGGATGCCGTCAAAGCCCTCAAGCTGCGTTTCATAATCGCGATTGCCGTCTTTGCCTTCGAGTCCTTCGGCCTCCACCCATGTCAGGTTCAGCTTCAGGTTGTGCGCCACCGCGCCATGTACCAGCGCTTCCTTGAGTGACTTGTAGGAATCTTCATACTCCACATACTTGCCCACAATGCCGATATGTACTTCGTCCTTTGGGTTGTAGATGCGGTGCATCAGCTCTTCCCAGCGCGCCAGGTCCGGCTGCTTTGATTCCATGCGCAGATAGCGTAGGAGCAACGTATCCACGCCTTCACGCGCGAACACCAGCGGAACCTCGTAGATCGATGCAACGTCTTTCGCCGTGATCACCGCTTCATCTTCCACGTTGCAGAAAAGCGCGATTTTGCCCTTTAGTTCTTTGGAAAGAAATCTGTCCGTGCGGCAGAGAAGGATGTCCGGCTGGATTCCAATGCTCAGCAACTCTTTTACTGAGTGCTGCGTTGGCTTGGTCTTGAGCTCGCCCGCCGCACCGATCCACGGAACCAGCGTCACGTGAATAAAGATCGTGTTGTCGCGGCCCAGCTCCTGGCGCATCTGGCGGATGGCTTCCAGAAATGGCAGTGACTCGATGTCGCCCACCGTGCCGCCAATCTCTACCAACGCCACGTCTACATCCTGAGCGACTTTCTTCATTGCGGCTTTGATCTCATTAGTTACATGCGGGATTACCTGGACGGTCTTGCCGAGATAGTCGCCGCGACGCTCCTTGGTGATGATCTGTTCGTAAATGCGGCCGGTGGTCCAGTTATTGTCGCGTAGCAGCTTGGCGTGCGTGAATCGTTCGTAGTGACCCAGGTCGAGGTCGGTCTCCGCGCCGTCATCTGTAACAAAGACTTCGCCGTGCTGGAACGGAGACATGGTTCCGGGATCGACATTGAGATAAGGGTCAAACTTCATCAGATTGACCTTTAGGCCACGGCTCTCCAGCAGGCAGCCGATAGATGCTGCTGCCAGTCCCTTGCCCAGTGAAGACACAACACCGCCGGTCACGAAAATATATTTCGCTGCCATGGACTCCTCGCACGAATGGATTGTTTAGGGTTTTGGAGCTGCCTGCTGATTTTTGGGGGTTCTGCTCCCCGGCTCGAAAGTGGCTTATGCCAGTGGCCGAAGAACCGATTGGGGTGCACGATCAATTATACAAGAGGTGGGCTGTGGAAAGGAGGGAAGAAATAGATGCTCCTGGCGTTAAAATATCAGTCTCTCAATTCCCTCAGCTTAAGCACCGTGGAAAAAGCACCTTGTTATCTATAACCCGGGGTAGCGGATCATCCACGCCTCGTTTTCTTTTTACGCGCTGCCTTGATGATTTGATCAATGCGTTTCGAGCTGAACGTGTCGGTTGCTTTTTGAATGGACTCTTCACCGATCACCTGCAGGACCTCGGGCTCGGGAATTGCGAGACGCACGTAGTTTTGAGTGCTAACAAGCAAGGCTCGGGGAGGCCGGTTTTTTTATCACTTGACATCGTCCCTCTGTTTCAACGCGATCATGGAGTGTTGATTTGCGGCCAGTCTCACTTCACATACTTCGGCTGCTCGCCCTTGCTCCACGGATCGTACTCGTGAGCGAAGGGCACGCGATCGCGAATCGGAGGATGATCGGCATACCAGAAGACAACAAAGTCGCTGGGATGAGGATATGAGAGCGACAATTCTCCCAGCACCTGGAAGGCGTGCGCGGCGGCTTCTTGCGAATCGGGATTGATGCCGTGCGTGACTTCCAGTCCGTAAATGTCGGCATTGTGTTCCAGTTGCCGGCTAATGCCATTGCCTATGGGTTGCGACACGGTGGTCAGGATCGAAAAAATCAGTAAAAGCATGGGTACCGCCGCCCAGTCGCTCAACTCACGCAGGCGCCAGCGCTGCTGGAAGCGCAGGAAAGCCCAATTGGCAATCCGGTAGAGCAGGTAAAAGCCGATGAACAGACCGACAGCTGTGGCGATGATGCCGATCACAATATGGTTCAGAACGTAGTGTCCCATTTCATGGCCAAAGACAAACATTGTCTCCGGCGTGCTGGCGTTCTTGATCGTTGTGTCCCACACTACGACGCGTTTTGACGGACCAAATCCTGTCACGTAGGCATTCAGTGTTGTCACTTTTTCGCTGGCCTTCATCAGGAACATGCGGTCGCGGGGAATCTCCAGTCCGCCGCGCTTTGTCACCCGCTCAAGGGCGTCGACTAGCTGCGGATTGCTTTTGTCCAGCGGCTCAAATTTGTTGAAGAGCGGGTCAACAACGATGGGCGCGATGGAAATTAGGAAGACGACAAATGGCACCGCGATGAGCCAGGTATAAAACCACCAGAGGCGCGGGCTTCTGCGAATCAAATTGGTGACCCCCCAGATGGCGACAATGAAGATCACCAGCTCGACCAGGAAGCCCTTGATGACGTCGCCGAACCAAGATCCCCAACCCTGCACGGAGAGGCCATACTCACGGCTGATGCTCTGCTGGTAGGCATCAAGCGGAAGACTGAGCACGGTGAGGGTCAACATGAGTAATGGGACGAAAATCACTGCCTGAACGAATCGGTATTTTGATACTCGCTCAGCCCAGTCACGATACTTCGCCGCGATTCCCAGGTACAAAATTGCCAGCAACACCACTAATGAATAAACCGTGTCTATGGTCCGCAGCTTGCCGCGCAGATCATAAAGAGCCTTTGCTTTCGCCAGCTTGTCTGGAGGCAGCGTGTACTGCGTTGTCTGGGTTGCGGGCGCGCTTTGGACAGCCGCAGGCGTGGCCGACGCGGACGGAGAGGCGGCGGCAGCTTGCGCAAATGCACTATGGGACGAAATGCCTACGCATAACGCGAGCAGACAAAGAGAGCCGAACAACTTCATGAAGCAGCCTCCGCAGAGTGTGGGAAACCCTCGCACGATAGCAGAAAACCAACACCTTTGAAACACTGAGGAGAGGAGGAAGCAGAGGGAACAATGAGTGGATTCCTCCGCTTAAGTTCTTTCCTCAATATTTTAAACGGTTTTGGCCTTTCGCTGAGCTATACGGAAAAGCTTGCCGGTAACAACCATCCCACCATTTTCGGGTTGTAAAATAAAGACGAACTCTGCATCCAAATATTTCAGGGCTCCTCTTATGGCGCGATGGATCAAACACATCTCCCTTCTGGCCGCGATGTTGCTTGCGCTGGCCTGCATACACGCATGGTCGCAGCAGAACCCCAAGCGGCTCATCATGAAAGACGGCACTTATCAGGCGGCCACCAAGTGGGAGGTTCTGGGCAACCGCGTCCACTATTACAGTGCCGAGCGTTATGACTGGGAAGAAGTGCCGAACGATATGGTCGACTGGACGGCCACCGATAAGTACAACGGTGAGCGCGCCGGGCAGCGCGATGAAACCATCAAAGAGATTGCCAAGGCCGATGAAGCCGACGAACGTGAAGCTCCGCTCATTGTCCCAGGGTTGCGGTTGCCGAACACCGGCGGCGTCTTTCTGCAGGATGAATTCAATAAGCAGCCAGAACTTGTTGAGTTGGTCCAGAATGGAGGCGAACTCAATAAGCATACCGGCCGCAACATTCTTCGCGCGGCTGTGAATCCGCTGGCGCTTTCCTCTACGCAGACCATTGAACTCAAAGGCGAGCATGCACGGGTGCAATCGCATGTGGCGCAGCCATCTATTTACCTGAATGTCGATACGTCTGACAATTCCCAGCCGGTATTCACCCAAAAGACTTCCGACAAAGAACAGCCACCCAATCACTACGGCATTGTGCGCGTGGAAAACAAGAAAGATACGCGCATTGTCGGCAAGCTCAATGTGGCCATGTACGGCAAAGTCAGCCAGAAAGAAAGCTGGATTCCCGTGACCACGTCAGCCCTGGGTGACTGGGTTAAGCTCACGCCTTCCCAACCTCTGCCGCCCGGCGAGTATGCCGTGGTGGAGTTGCTCGATAAAAAGCAGATCAATCTCTTTGTCTGGGACTTCGGCGTGAATCCATCGGCGCCACAGAACGCGGGCGCATGGATGCCTCGGCAGCCGGATAAGGGTAATACGGATAAAGTTCCGGCGTTGGAGAAGAGGCCGCCGGATTGAGCAATCAGCAAATGGCAATTAGTAATTAGCCGAAGAAAAATTTCACCGCAAAGTACGCCAAGTGCGCGAAGCGAAGCAAATGGGGTGCGCATTATGCCGGTTGCGTTTATTGAAAATTTGACTCGGGGATTAGAGGCAATCTTTGCGTTCTTCGCGTCCGTTGCGGTAAAAGGTCTTGGCTGATGGCTGATTGCTTCCTGGCTACTTCAACATCCCCTGCTGTGCCACTGCGATATTGTCTCGGCTGGAGTTTTTCACCATATACATCATTTCATCGGCCTGGCGGATGATTTCGTGCGAGCTCTTGGCGTCTTCAGGGTAAGTCGCCAGCCCCATGCTGCAACGGACATTCAAATTCAATCCATCTTCGGCAAGAAAGACCGTTTTGCGCATCATTTCCTGAATACGCTTGGCCACGACCAGGGCGGAATGTTTGTCTGTCTGCGGCAGGAGAATAACGAATTCATCGCCGCCATAGCGGAAGGCATAGTCAATCAAGCGCAGTTGCGATTTGATCTTGAAACCGATTTCCTGCAACAGCTTGCTGCCGACGAGATGCCCATACGTGTCATTCACATTCTTGAAATGATCGAGATCAAGAAAGATCACGCTGAACTCATAGCCAAAGCGCGCTGAGCGGTAAACTTCAGCTTCCAGGGTCTTATAGAGATGACGCGCGTTGTAAAGGCCGGTGCAATCGTCAGTGATCGTCAGTTCCTGAATTTTCTCGACCGCGCGGGCGTTATCAATGGCGATGGCGGCATAGTCGCACAGGGCATGCAGAAAGAACATTTCCTGCTCGCCAAAACTTTCCATGGCGCAGTTAATAAGCTGGATCACGCCCAGTACGCGATGTTTTGATTGCAGCGGCACGCAGATGATCGACCGGGTTTTCCATTTGGTCATCTCGTCGATGCGCTTGGCGAACCGGGGATCGTTGTACACATCCGGTACGATTAAGGACTCACCATGTCTGGCCACCCAGCCAGCGATTCCTTCACCCACCTTAAGCCGAACGGTCTTGAGCGTTTCGGCAGCATCACCCACGGCAATGGCGAAATAGAGCTCGTCCTTTTGTTCATCGACCATCAGCAGAGACCAGGTGTCTGGACGGAAGAATTCCGCCATCTTGTCCATGATGGTTTGCAGAATTGAATCGAGATTCAGCGACGAGGTGAGGGCCTTCGCCACATCGTTAAATATGGCGACTTCCTGCAACTGCCTCTTGGTCTTACGTTCCGGTCCTGAGCCTGCTGCCTCGTTCATTTAAGGGGTGATCCTCGATTTTTGAGCAACTGAGAAAGTCTCGTACTTTTTGCGTATTATCGCTTGCTTTAGGGAAATCGGCAACCGGCCAATAGACCTGAAACCTTTGGGTAATAGCCCTTACGTACCCTGAAAGTAGTTGTCGAATCAACAGTTAGGGGGTATTTTGTTACTTACCGGGAGTGTTGGGATTCCAAAATATGGGCCAATTGACTGACTTAACAGCAAAAGGCAATGGAACAGGCATGGGTGCTTTTGGCGATCGGCTTCGGCGTGAAAGGGAGATGCGCGGCATCACCCTGGATGAAATCACGGAATCGACAAAAATTTCCCGGCGACATCTGGAAGCACTGGAGCGGGAGCATTTTGATCAGCTTCCCGGTGGCGTTTTCAATAAAGGTTTTGTTCGCGCTTATGCGCGTTTTCTTGGCATCGACGAAGACCAGGCAGTTGCTGATTATTCAGCTGCCAGCAACGAACAGCCGGAGCCCGAAAACAAGTTTCCTCTCGAAATTCATGAAGAGCCGAACCGTGAGTTGAATCCGCGACGCTCAAAGCTCCCGCTGCTATTTGCTATTGCGGCCTTGGTAGGTGTTTTGTTGGGTTACGGTTTCTGGACTAAATCGAAGCCACACAGTTCTGCGGCGGTTGAGACCCAACCGACAGCGCCAACGAGTGCAGTAAACGAGCCAAAAGCTCAAGCTCCAGAGCCACAGTCGGTTAGCCCTTCCAGTTCAGAGCCGGCAAAAACCTCGGAACCTGTGCCTTCCAAGCCTGTAACGAAGCCGGCTGAGCGAGAGGCTATTGCTGTTCAACCGCCGCCACTGCCCACTTCGTCCGAAGCGGCTGTATCCGCCGATCCGCCCCCTGGGGTGAAACCGAGCGCATTTTTTGTGCAGGTCATTGCTAAGGAAGATTCCTGGGTCTCAATTGTTGCAGACGGAAAATCCGTGATGCAGCGCGTTTTACCCGCTGATAAGCAGAAGAAAATCAAGGCTGGCAAGTCAGTCATTCTCAGAACCGGAAATGCCGGCGGTATTGAGGTAAGCTTCAATGGCCATCGGCTCGGCGCACTGGGCAATGAAAATGAGCCCAGGACGCTCACCTTTAACGCCTCTGGCCTTGTACAATAAACCTAACGATCCAAGGGAACGACAATTGCATTGGCACCAATAACATTGTTATTGGCTCACTTCACTGTGTGAAACACTCCGTTCGGCTGCGTTTCCGCCGGATGTAACGTCAAAGCGTTGTTTCTGACAGGATCCTTTCGGTACTCTTTATAAGGTATCCCGATGGATTGGCCGCGAGAGGCCATAAGAAATTTCAGGAGGCAAGCCATTGGCTTCACGAGAAAAGTTTTTGTTTACGTCTGAGTCGGTCACGGAAGGCCACCCGGATAAAATTGCAGACCAGATTTCTGACGCGATTCTGGATGCGTGCCTGGCAGAAGATCCCCACAGCCGCGTCGCCTGCGAAACGCTGACCGCTACCGGATTGGTAGTGATCGCGGGTGAAATTACCACTAAGACCTATGTCGATTTCCAGAAAATTGTGCGCGGCGTTGTGCAATCCATTGGTTATGACAATGCTCTTTACGGTTTTGATTCCAACACCTGCGCCGTGATCTCCAGCATCAACAAGCAATCCGGCGATATCGCTATGGGCGTGGACACGGGCGGCGCCGGCGATCAGGGCATGATGTTCGGCTACGCCACGAACGAGAATGACAATTACATGCCCACGGCCATTGATCTGGCCAATAAGCTTACCCTCCGTCTTACTGAAGTCCGCAAGAATGGCACGCTCCCTTACCTCCGGCCTGACGGCAAATCACAAGTTACAGTTGAATACGGTGCAGATCACAAGCCTCGTCGGGTTGATGCCGTGGTGATCTCCACGCAGCACTCCGAATCGGTGGACAATGACACTCTTCGCGCCGACATTCTGAAACACGTGATCCAGGCTGCGGTTCCTGCAAACCTGCTGGACGAGAACACCAAATACCACATCAATCCCACAGGACGCTTTGTGATTGGCGGCCCCATGGGTGATACCGGCTTGACGGGACGCAAGATCATCGTCGACAGCTACGGCGGCATGGGCCGTCACGGCGGCGGCGCATTCAGCGGCAAAGATCCGACCAAGGTCGACCGTTCCGCTTGCTACATGGCGCGGCACATTGCCAAGAATATTGTTGCTGCCGGCCTGGCTGATCGTTGCGAAGTGCAGCTTGCCTACGCTATTGGCGTAGCTGAGCCTGTTAGCGTTCTGGTGGATACATTCGGCACCGGCAAGATTGGCGAAGAGAAGCTGGAAGATCTGGTTCGCAAAAACTTCCAACTTACCCCGAAAGGGATTATCGCCTCGCTCAAGTTGCGCCGTCCTATCTATAGGAAGACGGCCGCTTATGGCCACTTCGGTCGCAAAGACCCTGATTTCACCTGGGAGGCCACGGATAAAGCCGCCGCATTGCGCGAGCAGGGGCAGGGTAAAGCTGAGTCCAAGGCGAACGTGGGCGCAATTCGATAGCATTTTCGGTAGAGACGTAGCGCATGCTACGTCTCTACATTGATCGTCTGGATTAGGCAATCGTCTATCCAGTTTTAATTTCCAGCCTTTCACGGCATTCACGCAAGGAGAACATGTCAACAACCGCTGCTCCGCAAATTTCGTACGATATCAAGAGCCTGGAACTGGCTGATCTGGGAAAGCGCCGCATTGAGTGGGCCAACCAGTCCATGCCGGTGCTTCAGAGCATCCGCAAAGAATTCATTAAGAACCAGCCGCTCAAAAGCATTCGCGTTTCCGCATGCCTGCACGTAACCACGGAAACCGCTAATCTGGCGATCACACTGCGCGATGGCGGCGCTGACGTGGTTCTTTGCGCCTCCAACCCGCTCTCCACGCAGGATGACGTGGCGGCATCGCTGGTCCGCGACTACGGCATTTCCGTTCACGCCATCAAGGGCGAAGACAACGAAACTTATTACAAACACATTCTTTCCGCGCTGGACCACAAGCCCCACATGACAATGGACGACGGTGCTGACCTGGTTTCCATCGCGCTTACCAAGCGCAAAGATGTGCTGGAAGGAATCATCGCCGGCACGGAAGAAACTACGACCGGAGTGATTCGCCTGCGCGCTATGGCCAAAGACGGTCAACTGAAGTATCCAATCATTGCCGTCAACGATGCGTTGACCAAGCACATGTTTGATAACCGCTACGGCACGGGCCAGTCGACCATGGACGGCGTAATCCGCTGCACTAATTCACTGATCGCCGGCTCCAAGTTTGTGGTTGCCGGCTTCGGCTGGTGCGGACGCGGCCTGGCTTCACGAGCGCGCGGCATGGGCGCTGACGTGATTGTTACGGAAATCGATCCCACCAAGGCGATCGAGGCGGTGATGGAAGGCTACCGCGTTATGTCGATGGCGGAAGCTGCCAGGGTCGGCGATTTTTTCGTGACCGTCACCGGCAATAAGAATGTCATCGCGCGCGACCACTTTGAGCTGATGAAGAATGGCGCTGTCGTTGCCAACTCCGGACACTTCAACGTGGAAATCGATATCCCCGCGCTGGAGAAAATGTCATCTTCAAAGCGCCAGACGCGCGACTTTGTGGATGAATACGCCATGAAAGACGGCCGCAAGATTTATCTGCTGGGCGAAGGCCGCCTGATCAACCTGGCCGCCGCTGAAGGCCATCCGGCTTCAGTGATGGATATGAGCTTTGCCAACCAGGCGCTGGCTGCTGAGTATCTGGCAAAGAACCACAAATCGCTGGAGAAGAAGGTGTATCCGGTGCCGGAAGATCTCGATAAGAAAGTGGCGCGGCTCAAGCTTGAATCGATGGGCGTAAAGATCGACAAACTTACTCCGGAGCAGGAAGAGTACCTGGCGAGCTGGAGCGAAGGAACGTAAGACAGCACTTGGCAATTAGCGATTAGCAATTAGCCAAGCGGCGGCTCGCAAGGGTCGCCGTTTTGTTTGCTGTACCGGGATGCAGCATTTTGCCGGAATTATGGCTCGGTCGGGCTTAATTGCATCCAACCGTGAGTAGCTGGAGTTTTGCCGCATCGCTCATTGCCTTTTCTGAACAAAGGCAGTTAACAAGGAGAACACCATGAGAGGTTTATTTTGGATCGGCGTCATATTCGTGGTTCTGGGAATTGCTTCACTGGTGGTCCCCATTCCGCACAATGAGCGCTCGGGCGTCAAAGTTGGTGGGGCGTCGATTGGCATAGAAACCCGGCATGAAGAAAAAGTCTCTCCCATTATCAGCGCGGTCTTGATCGCCGCCGGAGCTGCAATGATGATCGCCGGCAAAAAAGCCGTAGCCTAAGATTCGCCAGATTCCATCAGCGGCGTTTCGATCCGGAACGCGTATTAGGTTTTGTCTGAAAGTTCTTCCAGATTGCAAGAACCTTCTCTTACTTCCGTTCTAATATGCGTCTGATCATGACCAGCTGTCCCAGATGATACGCATTGTGGTCGGCTACCAGAAGCGCTTCGCGCAGCAAGGTTTGTCCATCGCCATGAGGAATTTTTGCTGTGAGATCGCGTTTGGGATCGGCAATGAGTTTGTGCATCGCTTCTAGGTCAGCCAGGACCTGTTGGACGCTTTGATCCCATGCTTTGTCATTGGGTGGAGCTTCAGTCTTGGGCCAGTATTCGTCCGGCCATTTTGGAGACTTATGCTTGGCGGAGCGGCTGAACTCAAGAATGTCCCACTGGGCAATGCGGATATGTTCCAGCAATTGCCACGGCGTATGCGGAGCGCCTTCCGGCTTGCGTCCGCGAAGGTCTTTGGGGAAGTTCTTGAGCGACTCGCGCAGATCGACATGCGCTTCTGCCTTGGTTAGCAAATTGGAAATGTGCTGACGAACGGGATCGGGTTTCTTCATGGCAATTGATTGGATGACGGCAAGATCATCGGAGAACCAGACATGCTGAACGAGCGCCGCAGAAAATTTTACTGCTCAGTTCTCGTCTGCGTCTTTTTCTTGTGTTCGATGGTTTGCCGAACCCGGCTCAACGCATTTCTTTTTGGATCGAAGAATTCCGTGCTGGAGTATTTGTGTTGCTGGCCATCTTGGTTCGAGCCGCCAAAACATGAAGTAACTCCAGGTCAGGGCTGTCATGGCTAAGCTCCCAAAACATTACGCCGCCTAGATGATGATGTCTGATATATTTCATTTTCTTGCGGAGCGCCTGGGGGCAGTCATAGGACCAAAAAGTTGCATTACTCAAAATGGTGCAGGTAACAGCTTTGGATGAATATTTCCGGTCGGCCTCCGGCGGCAGATTTTTCAATTCGCGATAGCTGCCGCCAGCCTCAGCGGGCGCAGCGGCGGGTTGATACAGTCCGTGATTGCCATCCTTAACGCCTTGCCAGCCTTTGCCGTAAAAAGGCACTCCAAAGATGATTTTTTCCGCAGGCACTCCGGCCTGCAAAAAGCCGCGCACGGCGTAGTCTCCATAGCGCTTATCCAGCGGAGCCTTGGATGGATCAGCCCGATCATGGAATAGCGCGCTGTGAAAGTTTGTCGTCGGCTCGCTGTTCCAATGCAGGTCGTAAGCCATGATGGAAAGATAATCCAGGTATTTGCTGATTTCCTTCAGCTCAAAATTCTTGTAGTACTCCTCTTCTGCGGGCAGGGCAGCGGTAAGCAGATATCCAGGACGCAATGCATCCAACTGGCGGCGGAATTCGGCGGCCAAGGCAGTGAAGTTCTCTTTGTCCTCCGGACGTCCCAGATGAACGCCTCCTTCGACCGGATACTCCCAATCAATATCGATGCCGTCAAAAATGCCCGCTCCCTCGATGCCGTCGGCAAAGTGGCCGGCAATAAAGGTTTGAACGCAGGAGCGAACGAAGTCCCGCAGATGATCTGGCGCAGCCGCGCCGGTAAAACCTTCCGATTGTCCCCAGCCTCCGAATGAGATAAGGATTTTCAGATTCGGATAGAGATGTTTCAGCTCTTGCAGCTGATGAAAAGTCCCGCGTAATTGGTTCGGGCCCTGAGGATCAGCGCTGCCGTCCACGCTGGAGGCAGCATCATATTCGTGGTCCAGCGCCACCTCACGATTCGCGATCTGGCACTGGTTATCTAGGACGTGGCCAAAAGCATAATCCAGTTGTGTAAGCAGATTCGCCGCTCCGCTTGTCACAATATTTTTTACCGGATACTTGCCGGAAGCCGCGCCAGACTCAGTGAAATAGCCAACGACTTGGGACTGGTGGCGTTTGTTTTTCGCGCCGACCGTGGAGCAAAACGCGATCAATACCAGCAGAAGGACTAACAACCGTCGACGAGGACTGTCAGTGAACATGCCATTCTCCGCAGAAGTCCTCAACACGCAATCTCCCCGCCAATGATGGTTTGAATTACCTGCCCTTCAGGCGTGAGTACAACCAAATCAGCCCGCCTTCCTTCCGCCAGCAAGCCTCGCTGATCTGAAATTCCCAGACGCTGTGCCGGATTTAACGTAGCCAATTTGATTGCTGGTTGGAGTTGCCATCCTGCAAAACTCATCACATTGCGGATTGCGCGATCAAGGGTCAAGACACTCCCTGCGAGTTTGCCCTGGTACTCGCAACGGCCATTACTCACCTGCACCTCAAGGCCGCCTAGATTGTAAATTCCGTCCGGCATGCCCGTCGCACTGATCGCGTCAGTGATGAGTATTGCCCGGTCCGCGCCTTTGGCGCGCAGAAACAGCTTCAGCACGCTTGGATGCACGTGAATTCCATCGGCAATAATGTCCGCAGTCAACTCGTCATTCTCCAGAACTGCGCCTAGAATGCCCGGATCGCGATGATCGAGCGCGCGCATGGCATTGAAAGTATGCGTCGCATGATCGGCGCCAGCGGAAATCCCTCCTTGCGCCTCTTGGTAATTCGCATTCGAGTGTCCCAGGCTGGAGTGCATGCCCAGGCTTCGCGCATATCGAATTGTTTCCACAGCGCCCGGAAGTTCCGGCGCAATCGTCATCATGCGAATGTTCCCTGCGGAAGCCTGCCAGAAGCGCTCAAGCGCCTGCGGGGAAGGCGGCAGAAGATCTTGTGGAGGATGCACTCCGCGTTTCACATGGCTGATAAAAGGACCTTCAAGGTGAATGCCAAGAGGGGCCGCGCGGCCCTGATTCTTATTTGCAGTGGCGATCAATTTGCCCAAGCCACCTAAAGCATTCAGGATTCTTTCCTGAGACGCTGTTACCGTGGTTGGCAAATACGCAGTTACGCCGTGTTTAACGAGTTGGCGCTCAATCTGCGCCAGGGCGGGCTCATCAGCTTCCATGGCATCTCTGCCCGCGCCGCCGTGTATATGGATATCGATAAATCCTGGGGCCAGTATCAAGTCCGGAAAATTCAGCAGCTGGCCTGCGGGAATTTCTGCATCGCTGCGAGACCGCAAAGCAGTGATGTGCCCATCTTCTACAACGACAACCGGCGCTTCTATCCATTCAACGGGAGTAACCAGCCGCGCGGCAGTGATAACAGTGGGCATGAAGGTGTCAGCTCAATTCTGTTTACACGTTATCCGCTGTCGGCGCAAGCACAAAGCCCGGAGAACAGTTTGCGCACCGATGTTCATCCCGATGCTAATCAGCGAAGAAAGGGCCTGCTCTTGCTGAACTTGCTATATCAGGACTTCCCATTTTGGAACCGCGTATTAAACCGATTCCTTGAATTTTATTGAATCGTTTCATGAAAACATGTACTGTGTTGAGGTTTTTGGCGCGTGCCTTCTGCCAAGCGCTGCGCACAACCGCAATCCGTCGAGCAGCAAACGACAGGCTCCGGCAAATCCTTTGCCGGAAACACGACCATGGCAATGCATCCTGTCCAGCGGATCGAATGCTGGAAGAAAGATTAGGAGCTCCGCCAGTGAAAAAGCTTCATGCCGTCATCCTGGGTGTGGCATTGGTTATGTGCTTAACATCCGCCAGATTGTATTCTCAAACCATCCCCAACTGGGCGCCCAACACCGCTTATGCAGTAGGCGCGCTGGTCATGTATCAGAGCATTGAATACAAGTGTATTCAAGCCCACACCTCCCAGGTTGGTTGGGAGCCGCCCAATGTTCCTGCGTTGTGGGGCAAGGTCAGTGGTGCGCCCACGCCCACCCCAACCCCAACTGCAACTCCCACCCCCGCTCCAACTGCAACGCCGACGCCTACGCCTCCACCGGGTGGTGGCGGCACATGCGCTGCGGCATGGAATTCCAGCCTTGCTTATTGCAATACCACCACCACCACTTGCAATGGCGGAAACCAGGCCAGCAAGAACGGTTTGAACTTTACTGCGCAATTCTGGAACCAGGGTCAGGATCCGACGATTGCAGGCCACGCCGGTCCGGCAGGTTCTGGCGATCCGTGGTTTACCGGCGTCGCTTGCACTACTGGCCCGCCAACGCCCACGCCCACTCCAACTCCCACACCCAAACCCACGCCGACGCCAACTCCGCCACCGCCGGGCAGCCTGATCTTCGCTGCATACAAAGACGTGACGCTCAATGCTGACTTCAATACTGGACTGCAGCGCTCGGCTGTAACGGGCACGGTCCAACCGGTTACCAGCGCCATGCCGAACTCAACGCTGGTCTGGTCCTTTGCCACCGGCACATGTGATGCGGAATCGTGGGCTGGCATTACGCCCGCGCAGGAAGCGACCAATGTTCAGGCCTTTGTCAACGCCGGCAAGAAATACATCATCAGCACCGGCGGCGCCAATGGCTCGTTCGACTGCTCCAGCGGTCAGGGGCTGATCAACTTCATCAACCGGTATAAATCGGCCAACCTGGTCGGCATTGATTACGATATCGAATTGGGCCAATCGCAGGCGCTCATCGACGATTTGATCAATGCGACTAAGACGGCGATGGGCACATTCCCCAACCTGCAATTCAGCTTTACCATCCAGTCGCTTGGCTCCGGATCGGCCAACCCCATCACGGGAGGAAGCGCGGGCACAACGGTGGTGAATGAAATCAAGCGCCTGGGGCTGACCGGCAACTACGTCGTCAACCTCATGACTTTTGATTATGGTTCCACCACTACCAGCAACTGCGTGGTGGTAAACAACGCGTGCGATATGGGCCAGTCCGCGATTGCCGCGGCGCAGGCGCTCAACGCTCAATCCGGCATACCTTTCACTCATATCGGAATCACAATGATGATCGGGAAAGCCGATACGCAAGACGAGATCACAAGCTTGCAGAACATTGATACGGTGAATGCTTTCGTGATCTCCAACCATCTGCCCACTTCGCGTTTCTGGGCGTTCGATCGCGATACGCCCGGCGCCGGCGGCAGCTCTAGCAGTGGGACCACGAATCCCGCACTCGCCTACACGCATGAATACATGAACAGCCTGGGTGTGCCGTAACCAATAATGAACCTGTTGGCGTCCGCGCAGATCAGCCGCGGACGCCATCATTTTGTGCTCATGGCACAATAAGCTCTGTGAATTTTACAAATGACCACCAACACGCTTCACCCGCGCGATGGGTCCCTACCCTCTACTTTGCCGAGGGGCTGCCTTTCTACACCGTCAGCCTGATGGCGTTGATTTTTTATCAGCGCGTGGGCGTCAGCAATGAAACAATTGCGCTGACCACCAGCCTGTTGGGCTTGCCATGGTCGCTTAAGCCCTTGTGGAGCCCATTCCTGGAGATGTATAAGACCAGGAAATTTTTTGTTGTGTGCTTTGAGTTTATCGGTGGGCTCAGCCTCGCGTTGCTGGCGCTGTGTTTGCCGCTTCCAGGCTACTTTCGCTATTCGATTGCATTATTGTCGATCGTAGGCTTCTGTTCTTCGTCCCACGATATTGTCGCCGACGGTCTTTACATCGCGAGTCTCAACCCGAAACAACAGTCGGCCTATGCCGGATGGCAAGGCGGCTTCTTTAACGTCGCGCGGTTCTTCTCGCAAGGAGGACTCATCATCCTCGCCGGATTTCTTGAGGCGCGGCTGCCCATCTTCCGCGCATGGATGATCATCTTTGGCAGCCTTGGCGTAATCCTTGTCTTGCTTGGTCTTTATCATGCTCGTATGTTGCCCAGTGGCGGCGAGAGCCGGCGTTCCGGCAGCTTAAAAGAAGTAGCAAGGACTTACTGGGATGTTGTGGCGCGCTTCTTTCAGAAGCCCAACATCATTCTGTTGCTGATTTTTATTTTTCTGTACCGCGCAGGCGAAGGGCAACTGGTAAAGATCGGGCCTCTCTTCCTCAAAGCCGCGCGCACAGACCACGGCTTGGGCCTGAGCACAGCACAATTTGGAACCATTTATGGCACGCTGGGGACTGCGGCTTTTATCGGCGGCACGGTGCTTGGAGGCTACTTCACTTCGTGGCTCGGACTGAAGCGTGCCATCGTCCCACTGATCATTATTATGAACCTGCCGAACGTGGCTTATGTCTATCTGAGCACGGCCCTGCCAGCGAATTCTGCATTGATCGCGACCGCGCTCAGTGTGGAAATGTTCGGCTACGGATTTGGTTTTGTTGGTGTGATTCTGCTGATGATGCAGGAAATCGCGCCGGGAAAATATCAGGCGGCCCACTATGCGTTTGCTAATTCATTGATGAATCTGGGACTCATCGTGCCCGGTGCAATGAGTGGCTATATCCAGAAATGGATTGGCTACCAGAAGTTTTTTGTCTGGGTGCTGATTGCAGCAGTACCTGCCCTGGTGATGGCACGATTTATCCCAATTGGCGGCTCAAACGCCGAGTCTCAACCAACGCCGACGAAAGCTTTGGCGGGGGAGCCATAGGCCGGCGATGCGAGATGCAACTTGAAAAATGCTATGACGCTGGAACAAGCTGTGGGACAGCAATTTCTACTGAGCTTCAAGGGCAGGGAAGCGCCGCCCAATCACTTCCTTGAAGTGTTGCGGCGTCAGCACGTCGGCGGCGTGGTCCTTTTTCGACACAAGAACATGGGCGATCTGGCTGAGCTGCGTGGATTGACCAGTGCTCTGCAGCGCGCTGCGGCTGAATCAGGTCAGCCTCCACTGCTGATTGCCGCAGACCAGGAAGGCGGCCAGCTCATTGCCGTGGACCATACCACGCCATTTCCCGGCAACATGGCGCTGGGAGCCGCCGGGTCAGACAAACTCGCCTACAAGGTGGGACGTGCGATCGGGAAAGAGCTTTCTGCCGTAGGCATCAACGTTGATTTCGCGCCGGTTTGCGATGTCAACAGCAATCCTCTAAATCCAGTCATCGGCACGCGCTCTTTTGGTGAGGACCCGAAGCTGGTAGCGCGCATGAGCGCCGCGCTCATTCGCGGCCTGCAAAGTTCTGGAGTAGCCGCAACAGCCAAGCATTTTCCGGGGCACGGCGATACTTCCAGCGATTCTCATCGCGGCGCTCCCATCGTGAGGCACTCTGCGAAACGGATTCATTCTGTCGAACTGCTTCCATTCCGTGCTGCCGTAAACAGCAGAGCGCGGTTTGTGATGACTGCGCATATTGTGATGCCCGCATTGAATGGCGGATCAAATGAATTGCCTGCTACGCTCTCGCCGCGAATCCTGCGCGATCTGCTTCGCAGGAAGATGCGCTTTGACGGCGTGATTGTCTCTGACGCTCTCGATATGCACGCCATGGAACAGGGGGCCGGCTACATTGCCGAAACCATGGCGGCCATTGCGGCGGGAATTGATCTACTTCTCTTCAATCATGATCTTTCCCGCGTGGAGCCGGCGTGCAGCAGTCTGGTGCAAGCGGCGCGAAGGGGGCTGCTTTCTGCCGATGAGATTCACGCTTCAGCGCGTCGTATCATGGCGCTGAAGAACTGGACCAAACGACAGCGGCAGGAATTTTTAACAGTGATTGGCTGCGACGAGCATCTTCGCCTCGCCCAGGAGGTGGCGCGAAAATCAATCACGCTGGTGCGCGATACCGTGCGACAACTGCCATTGCGCGTTGCTCCCAACGCACGAATTGCGGTTGCATTGCCACGTCCAGAGGACCTGACTCCGGCCGATACTTCGTCGTACGTGAAGCCGGTGTTGGCGGATGTGCTTCGCAAATATCATTCGGGAGTTGATGAGTTTTCGTTTGCGCTCAATCCGTCATCTTCGGAGATCGGAGCGTTATCTGAGCGGCTGGCCAAATACGATATTGTGGTTCTGGGAACCATCAATGCCACCGTCCATCCTGGCCAGGCGGAGCTGGTGAAAAAGCTCCTGAAACAACGCACACAATTGATTACGGTCGCGCTGCGCATGCCTTATGATCTGGCGGCGTATCCTGAAGCTCCTACTTACATTTGCACATATACCATCCTGCCGCCGGCCATGGAAGCACTGGCCGAAGCGTTTTTCGGGCGCATTGCTTTTACGGGTACCTTGCCGGTGACCATACCAAAAAAATCCGCTAAGAAATAAGTTGATCGATGCGCTGGCGGGCGATCACGGTACTGCTTGTGTGGATTCACGAATCACCAGCTCCGCCGGGAGCTTGCGATGGATGGCTGAGCCACTGCGATTCTCGGCGGCCGCGCTAATGCCCTCAATGAGAATGCTGACGGCGCTGGCGCCCATGGCTTCCATAGGCTGGCGCACCGTCGTAAGTGAAGGCACAAAGAGCTGCGATGGATTGATGTCATCGAAGCCGATGAGCGAACATTCCTGCGGCACCTTAATGCCTGCCTTGGCCAGGGCGCGCAGCGCGCCAAAGGCAGTCATATCGTCATAAGCCATCAGCGCGCTAAATGTGCGCTTTTGCTTTAAGAGTTCTTCGGTGATTCGGGAAGCATCATCCACCCCGGCGGTCAGGTTGACCTGGTCCGGCAAATCCACAACCAGTTTGGGATCAAGCTCAAGGCGGGCATCCTTGGCGAAGCGCTGCACTCCTCGCCACCGCGCCTTGCTGCTGGCGAGCGCACGTGGACCGCGTACAAAGGCGATCTTGCGGTGACCGAGAGAATAGAGGTGCGCCAGAGCCGAATATGCCCCGCCTTCATCGTCTACAGTGACTGAACTGGTAGCGTTCGATTCCAATTCGCGGCCGATGATGACAGTGGGAGTCTTGCCGCGTTCCAGATCGGCCAGAAGATTAATGTCGAGGTAGAGCCAGTTCGCCAACACCAGCAGGCCTTCCACTCTCCGCTCCAGCATCATCTCAAGATATCGTTCAAAACGGGCGCGTTCATTGTGAGCATCGGCAAGGATGGAGAGATACGATTCCTGGTAGAGCGATTTTTCTATGCCGCGCAGAATCAGCGTGCAATAGGGATCGGTGATATCGAACAAGATCACGCCGACGGTATGGTTCCTCTTGCTGCGCAGCGACTTGGCAAAAATATTGGGGTGGTAGCCGAGCTTCTTTGCGGCCCTCTGAATGCGCGCCTTGGTTGCAGGCGGAATGTAGCGGGCCAGAGGCGCGTTGTTCAGAACAATGGAAACTGTGCTGGCGGCAAAACCGCTCTCCCGGGCTACATCGCGGATGGTGACAGACACTTTCCTTGAGCCCTGACTTTTCATTTTTCTGCCTTCTTGTGGATTTGTTGGCACAGTGAGCTGGACCCGAGCCCTATTCTCGCATTGATTTCACATGGATGTTCATTAAAATTCAGATACAAACGATCTGTTTTTTCAATTGTTTTATTGAAACGATTCGTTATAATTGCGTCCCGGGTCTGCTTTTTGCAGGAGGCGGGTATGGCGGCATTCTCCATTGGCGTGGATCTGGGAGGCACCAACCTGCGTATTGCCGCTGTGGAAGAGAGTGGCATTCAGCTTGAAGGTGTAAGCGTGCTCACCGAAATAAGCCGTGGGCGCGAAAAAGTAGTCGATGGCATCATCGAGTCCGTGCGCTTCCTGACCAACAAGTATTCTCCTTCCCACAAATTCCTCGGGTTGGGAATCGGTATTCCCGGAATTATCGACTTGCAGAGCGGCACCGTTCATTCGGCTTCAAACCTGCCTGACTGGAATGGATATCCCGTGCGCGAAGATCTTGAAATACGGCTGGGTACCGCCGTGATCCTGGAAAATGACGCAAACTGCGCTGCCGTGGGTGAAAAATGGCTTGGGGCGGGGAAGCATGTGGAAGATCTCTGCATGATTACGCTGGGCACCGGCGTGGGTGGCGGATTTGTTGTCAATGGCCGGCCCTGGCATGGAGTTATGGGGATGGCGGGCGAGCTCGGTCACATGACTGTGATTCCGGAAGGGCGTGCATGCGCATGCGGTAATCATGGATGTCTGGAGCAATATGCTTCTGCCACGGCCATTCGTCGATGCGCGATTGAAGCCGCGAACTCAGGCGAATCACCCTGTTTGGTAGCAGCCAGGGAACAAGATCCGACCTTGACTGCCCGGACTGTTTACACTTGCGCGCAAGCCGGAGATCCTGCCGCCCGCCATATCTTTTCTGCCGCCGGTACTGCGTTGGGGATCGCCTTGGCCAATCTGATCAATGCTTTTAATCTTCCTATGTATGTAATCGGCGGTGGCGTCTCCCGAGCATGGGACCAGTTCTCCCCGGCCATGTTTCAGGAATTGACAGAACGTTCAATCGTCTTCCGCGCCGGGGAGCAGCAGAAGCAGAGCCATCGCGCAACAGAGGTCAAGCCGGCGCAACTGCTGGATCGCGCGGGATTGATCGGCGCCGCGCGTCTTCCTATGATCATGCAGCCGGGGCGCTGTTGTTCGCTGGCAGTCTAATCTCCTTCACTGGACTGGTGCCCGCCGGGACGCATGCAGTTCGTCCCTCTGTTTGAGGACGCGAGTTGCTAAAGTCGTCAACCCCGCGACTCCGCAGGCAAAAAAAACTTGTTCACCCTATTGACACGCGCATCCGCTTTTGTGACAATCTCGCCCGTGTTTATGAAATCGTTTCAATAAACACTCAATAAGTTCAATAAAAGGTCAAGTGCTCTCAGGGTGATGTTTCTTGCCCTGGTACTTTCGGAGGTCACATGCCGCGTTTGATGATTTCGCAATCAGGTCTCCACTCCAACGACTGTCGAGTAGCAGGTGTTGGGCGAACCAACTTCCGCAGGGCGCTTACCGGAAGCGTCCTCTTATTATTACTGGCGTCGGCTCTGTTTCTCCTGCCTTCCTACACATGGGCGCAGGAAGTGACCGCATCCATCGTCGGAACGGTCGTTGATCCCAGTGGTGCGGCAGTAAGCGGAGCAACGATAACCGCAACAGACCTTGACCGCGGCACCGTCCTTGCCACAACCACCAATGATGCTGGAGCATTCAATATTCCCGGCGTTCCGGTTGGCAAGTACCAGGTCAAGGCGGAAGCCAAAGGTTTTCAGACCGTGATCAATCAGGCTTTTACCGTCACGCTAAACCAGACGGCACGCCTGAACCTACAGCTAAGGATCGGCCAAACGACAGAAACAGTGGAAGTCTCTGCTGTTGCGCCACTGCTGCAAACCGATACTTCGCTGCTCGGCAATCTGGTGGATTCCGCTACTGTTACAGCGTTGCCGCTTTCAACCCACAACACCAATCAATTAACGCTAATATCGGCGCCAGGCGTTATTACGCCCAACCTTTTCGGCTTCCAGGCGGCACAAAACAGCTTTGGAACGGGACGGCCCTACGTAAACGGGGCCCGCGAGCAGGAAAACAATTTCCTTCTGGATGGCATGGATAATAATCAGCCCGACAACAATGACGTGGGTTATGTGCCCTCCCCTGAAGCCGTGCAGGAGTTCAATCTGATTACCGGCAGTGCTCCGGCGGATTTCGGCAATTATCTGGGCGGAGTGGTGAACGTGACCGTGAAATCCGGGACGAACGACTTCCACGGTTCTTTGTATGAATATCTCCGCCGCGGCGGCTTGAACGCCAACAGCTGGCAAAATAATCATGCCTGTGCGCAAAACGCTGACGGCGTAACATTCAGTTGCGGAAGAAACCAGGCCGGCCAGCAGATCGCCCCCAGAGCCGCGCTGCACTATGACGATTTCGGATTTACGTTTGGTGGGCCGATCATCCAGAACAAGCTGTTCTTTTTCGCGGATTTCGCGGAGTCACTTTTTTCTCAACCGGCCACAGTCGGGCAATTGAATCTGATTCCCGACCAGCAGCGCCAGGGCAATTTTGCTTCGCTTTGCCCAGAGGGATTCTCCGGAGGTATCTGTAACAACCCGGCGCATCAGCTCTTTGATCCGGCATCCAGCGCGAACCCCGCGACGCGCACGGCGTTTGCCAACAACCAGATTCCCATCGGAAGATTCAATTCCGCGGCGCGCGCTATTATTACCTCGCCGTTCTATCCTGGGGGCGCAGTTGCCAACAACATTAATCAGTTCAAAACCAACACCTATCAGGGCGATCTCAAAATAGATTTTGTTCCTTCCCAGAAAGACCACCTGATGGGCCGGTACTCGCAGCAGTTTATTACTGCACCGCAAAGCAACAGCCTGCAGCTGCTGGGCGATGCCGACCGCACCTTCCCATTGAAAAACCTGGTATTGGATGAAACGCATACTTTTTCTGCGTCACTGCTCAATGACGCGCGTTTGGGGTTCCAGTATTTTCCGGTGACCGAAGGATTCTCCAACCCCACAGGACAGAACCTTGGCGCGGCATTCGGCATCGCGGGCGTTACGGTGAGTTTCCTGCCGCAAATGACTTTCTCTGGAACCAACGTGGGCCCGATCGGGAACGCCGACCTTGTCCAATCCTTTCATGACACTACATGGCAGTTCGAAGATACGGCTACCTGGACCCATGGCCGGCACGTGATTCACGGCGGGTTCCAGGGCTACCACTACATCATGAATGATCTGTATCCCGGAAATGCCGGCCTTGCCGGGCAGTTTATCTTCAACGGCCAATTTACCGGCAACAATGGCGCTTCAGCCGGCAATGCGGTTGCCGACTTCGTGCTCGGTCTCCCTCAAGATGTTCAGCAGGGAAATGGCGGGGGCGGGACCAAATACCTGCGCAACAGTTTGTTCGGGATATTCGCCCAGGACAACTGGCGCATCAAAGACAATCTCACGCTGAACCTGGGCCTTCGTTATGAGCTGACAACTGCGCGCCAGACCAACAACGGTCAAGATGTGAATTTCAATTTGATCACCGGGGCACCGACAATTGGATCGGGATACAACACCTACACCGGAATCGGAAACTTCCAGCCGCGTCTCGGCCTGGCTTGGCAGCCGCATTGGAATTCGGTGTGGGCAAGGAATACGGTGATTCGTGCCGCATATGGCGTTTCTAGCTTCATGGAAGCCAACGGGGTCAATAATTTGCCATACCAGAATCCTCCATTCATTGGAGCCCACGAACTCATCAATCCAGCGACGCAAGCCTTACCCACCAGCACGCTGAGCCAGGGCTTCAGCGGATTCCCTGCTGCGGCCTGTACAGCAGCAGCATTGCAGGCGCTTTCTCCGGTCTGTCTTAGTGGCGCTACTCTCCACTTGACCAACCCAAACCTGCAGCCCGCGATCGACCAGCAGTGGAACCTCACCATCCAACGGCAACTGGGAACGAGAACATCAGTCTCAGTCGGGTATGTGGGCAACAAGATCGATCACATGTCCGATATTTTCATCTTCAACCAGAAGGTGCTTAATCCGAACGGAACTGTTTCTCCTGGTCCTTTTGCCCAGGCGCTGATCAATTGTTGCGGCGCGGGCAACTCGCCCACGATTCGCTTCAATGATTCCAGCGGAATCCAGCGCTATAACGCCCTGCAAGTCAGCGTGGAGCAACGTGCGTGGCAAGGCCTGCAATTCCGCACGAACTATACCTGGTCCAAGTGCATGAGCAACAGCCTGGGCTACTTTGGTCCGTTCGGCGATGAGGAACAGCTTCCCGGATCCACAAGCCAGACCGGGTTTGGGTTCTTCTTCCAAAATGCCTACAACGCAAAAGGCGACTATGGGCGCTGCATCTCCGATGCCGCAGGTCTCTTCAATGGGTATATGACGTATGACCTACCCTTTGGAAAAGGCCGCCGCTTTGGCGGAGGCGCGGACTCGGTCGTCAATGCGGTGATTGGCGGATGGAGTATCGCGTCAGACTTTACCCTGCATACCGGCTTTGCGCTATATCCTCACGGTGCAGACAAGTCATTGACCGGCAGCGCTTCGCCTCGTCCAAACTGTGTCCCTGGCGTTTCGCAATCCGGCAGCGGCCAGTTCACCAATCCCAATGACCCAACTACTCTCGGGGTATTGGGCCCGCATTTCCTCAATCCCGCATCGGTCACAGATGCAAATCCTGGAACGTTTGGCACCTGCGCCGCGGGCGCTTTCCGCGGACCAGGATTGGCCACCTCTGACATGAGCATCGTCAAATCATTCCAGATTTCGGAGAGAACGAACTTCCAGTTCCTGACTCAGTTCATCAATCTCACGAATACACCGATTCTTGGCGCTCCCAGCACAAGTACTGGCCCGACTTTTGGGGTCATTACGTCATCCAACCCTGGCCGCCAGGTGCAGTTTGGCATGAAACTTATCTTCTGACGTCGTTCAAGGTGGTAACTCGCTCAACCCCGGCATTCTGTCTCATTGCAGAATGCCGGGCTGAAACGCCACTCAGCGCCGGTGGTGTGCGCGTATACCCGGTGGCTGGCCACCGACGCCTCGCATGTAGTCCCGTTGACAACACTGGAGACGAAGGACGCATCGCTTGGCTAGGAGTGGAACGTGAATCAAGCACCGGCCAAAGCGAACGCCAAGTTCCCGCACTACATGATCCGGGAAATCTATGAACAGCCCGACGCTGTTCGCCGGGTGCTCAAAGAGCATATAAACGATCACGGAACGATCCATCTGCCCGAGCTGCCTTTTACTTCGGCTCAGATTCGGTCTTTCTCCAAAATCACAATTGCCGCCAGCGGTTCCAGCCGTCACGCCGGAATGGTGGGCGAATTCATGTTCGAGCGCATGGCGGCCATCGACGTGGAAGTCGATTTCGCCAGCCAGTATTGTTATCGCGACCCGGTGGTTGCGCCTGAGGAGCTGACGGTTTTTCTTTCTCAATCCGGAACTACCATCGATACGATAACCGCGCTGCAAGTTGCCCGGCGCAAGCATGCCAGATCGCTGGCGATCTGCAATGTGCCGGAAACGCCGCTGACGCAGCTTGCTGATGCAACGTTCCTGACCCATGCCGGTGAGGAGGTGGCAATTGCCGCAACCAAGAGTTTCACCACGCAATTGACGGCACTTTTCCTCCTGGCTGCCTATTTTGGGCAAGAGCGTGGAACGCTGAACGTCCCCGCGCGCCTTGCGCTGCAGGAGCTACAGAATCTTCCTGCTCGGATGGAAGAAGCTCTCCAGACCGACGAGCGCAGCCACGAGTACGCTAAACAGCTTTACCGGTTCAAGGACTTCATCTTCATCGGACGGGACATTGACTATCCCATCGCACTGGAAGGCGCGTTGAAGCTCAAAGAAGTTTCCTACATCCATGCTGAAGGTTATCCAACAGGCGAACTCAAACACGGTCCCACGGCGCTGGTGAATGAGCAGCTTCCCATTGTTGTTCTGGCGGCCCACGATTCGCGGGACCCGGATTCAACACTGCGTTATCGCCGCAGCGTATCCAATATCCGCGAATTCATTGAACGTGAAATCCCCGTGCTCTCGATCGTGCCCCACTCAGACCGTGAAATCGAGAAGATCGCTCCCTGCGTGTTGCGCGTGCCTGATGTGCCCCTGCTGCTGCAGCCCATTCTGGAAGTAATACCGTTGCAGCTGCTGGCATATCACATCGCCGTTCTATGCGGGCGCGACGTCGATCGGCCTCGCCATCTTTCAAAGTCAGTCGTGGTGGAATAGGCACTTAACGCGCATCGTCTATTAGATAGTTTCAGAAGAGCTGGAGGGTTATAGGTTCGAGCCTACCTTAAAGCCAATTTTTTTAATGTCGCTCCGCTCGGGACCCACTCCAAATAGCCAACCAATGTATGGTGCCGAACAGAACAAACCGTATTAGCGCAATTACATTAGGTACCTTCGTCCTGTTGCTGTAGGATGGTTCCAAATACCAGCGTGAACTCGAATCCACGCTGCTCCTGTCATGTCGACTTCAGTTCGTGCAGAGCATATAGGAAGTTTTCTCAGGCCGGTGGAGCTGCTGGAAGCACGGAATCAGCCCCACGCCGACCCTGAGCGCGTACGCGCGCTGGAAGATGCGCACATCAAGCGGGTCATCTCACGTCAAAAAGAGCTGGGCTTTCAGGTATTTACTGACGGTGAAACGCGTCGTCGAAATTTCATGAGCAATTTTATTGAGGCGGTCGCAGGTTTTGACCTTGCCGATGCCACCCCGCGATCCTGGTTTTCAGAACTGGACATTCTACCGGCAAAGGCAAACGGACACGTCAAAATTGGCCATGAAGATGCAAAATTAAGCCGCGTGCCAGGAGTGGTTACGGCAAAACTTCAGCGGACTCGCCGGCTCACTGGGCACGAGCTCAGCTTTTTGCTGCAGCACAGCCCCGGTGCCATCAAAATGACGCTGCCCAGCGTCACGCAGTTTCCAGCGATTTCATTTAAGCGCGGTGTTACAGACCGGGTTTATAAAGACCATTCCGAACTGCTCTGGGCGATTGTCGACCTGATGAAGGCCGAGTTGGCGCAGCTTTCGCGTGAAGGCGTGAACTATATCCAGATTGACGCGCCGCGCTACAGCTATTACATCGACCCGAAATGGCGGGAATGGATTCGCAAAGAAATGCAGGTGGAACCAAACGACCTGCTCGATGAATCCATTCGCGCGGACAATGCCGTGCTGGATGCGGCCCGCAGGCCGGGCGTGACGCTGGGCATGCATCTTTGCCGTGGCAACAATCGCAGCCATTGGTATGCGGAAGGCGGGTATGATGCCATTGCCGACAAGCTCTTTGGCGGCATCAAGGTTGACCGCTTCCTTCTGGAATATGACGATGAGCGCTCGGGCACGTTTGCTCCGTTGCGCTTTGTTCCCACCGGCAAGACCGTAGTGCTTGGATTGATCAGCAGCAAGCGCCCGCAACTGGAGAATGGCGATGCCCTGATGCGGAGAATCCAGCAAGCTGCAACTTACGTGCCCTTGGAGCGGCTGGCCCTGAGCCCGCAATGCGGTTTTGCTTCCACGATGGAAGGGAATCTTCTAACGGAAGAAGAACAGTGGGCAAAGATGCGTCTGGTAATGGAGACGGCGCATCGCGTCTGGGGCTGAAGATTTTAGGGCGATTCAGCGGAGCAGATCCGGAATCAGCGGTTCAGTTTAAAAACGCTTGAAGAAATGCGTTGTTACTTGAACATCTCCTGAACTTTTTCCTTGAACCACTCCCAACCCGTAAGCTGCCGCGGCGGCTGGGCCGTCCAGCTACGGAGGGATTCCACGCGACGAAAATCTTTTGGCACGTCAAACAGCGTCAACTCCAACGGCCCTTCTTTCAGTTCCACTACTTCTGAGCCCCAGGTGGAAGATAAGGTGCGTGTGCTTCCATCGGGCTGGGCCACTTCGCTGGTCAACGTAGTAGTTATTTTTACCGGGAAGCCGGTTTCCACGCCGCTGCGGTGGACTTCAATCTTGTCCATCTTGTTAAAGCATTTGTCATTAGAGCCGGCGGATACCTCCGCTGCCAGCACCACACCATAGTTGTTCTTCTTTTGCTGGTGCCACTCCGGCAACACGGAGCCGTCAATATACCAGCCATCGGTCTCACTCAAGGAAGGCTTGGAGCATGCGCCGGGCCCGACGACTCGCTTTTCGCGGGTAATAATGTGCCTGGCAGTGTGTCCAAAAAGTTCTTTGCGCTCACCAGTATCAGTGCTCTCAATCCATATCTTCAATGTTCCGCCGGAATCCACCATATTTCGCTTCACCGCGACCGTGGACCCGCGGGAATCAGTCTCATAGGTAATGTATTCATGCGCGGCCAGGTCAAGCATGAAGACCCGGTCATGCTCGCCACGCTGGATGATGGTGGCCATGGGTGGGCCTGAGCCATCGCGCATTTGCGATTGCCACTCATTGCGCAGGCGGTCGGGCGCAAGATATTCGGTGCGCGTGTCAGTAAAGCCGCCCGTGATCTGGCGCGTCACGATCTTTACGCCATCGACGGAAGGGTTGGGGGGCGTTAGCGTAGTAAAGTACAGCAGCAGCAGCGCTAGCGGCATATTCATTTCCTTCTCTCGTCCCTGGGCAGGGCGGGCTTTGGGGATTTATTGTACTGCTAATCTGCACTTGGCAAAGGATTTTAATCTTGGCGCGGTGGCCGCCAGTGCGGAGCTATTATCAATAGAGTAAACCTATTGCCCGACTGAATACTACTGTCAGTTTAGGTAGTTGCCAGCTTCTTCAGCACCTGGGCCAGTGCATCCATCGCTAAATGCGTTGCGTGGACAGAAGCGTTTGGGAGTCCGCCCAACGCATCCAGCAGGTTCTCACGCTGGAGCGTGGAAGCCTCAGCCAGAGACTTTCCCTGGATCATCTCTGTCAGGCACGAGCCGGCCGCAATCGAGGCTACGCAGCCGCGCGTGCGATACCGTACCTGGTCGATGCGTCCATCAGCCAGCTTCACTGATAGGGTCATGATGTCGCCGCAGACCGGATGCTCCAGCCGCACCTCGGCGTCCGGCGAAGGGAGTTCACCGATGTTGCGAGGATGCTCGAAATGATCTAGGACTGTGCTGGAGTATGGCATTCCTTATAATCTCAATGATGCCAGAAAACCGCATTCCGCAGCGAGTCGTCTCGCTTCAGCCCAGCGTAACCGTCACATTACGCGACTTGGGCGCGCTGGATCGTTTGGTGGCCTGCACCAAATATTGCGTCGACGTCTGTTCGGAAGTCCTGGAAACAGGCTGCATCATTGTGGAAGATTCCTGGTCTGCGAAAGCGGAGCAGATCATGGCGGCCAAGCCTGATCTGGTGATTGCCTCTGTTCCTTACCGGCTCGAGTCTGTGGCGGAAATTCTCAAGAGCGGCATTCCTTTTCTGGGGTTGGCACCCAAGTCTCTGGATGACATCTACAAAGACATCATGATGATTGCGCGGATCGTTTCTTCAGAAGAGCCGGGGACGTTCGAAGCCCGTGGGCTGGCGCTGGTTGCAAGAATGGAAACGGATATCGAATCCATACGGCAGAAAACCACCCGCCTTACGCGACCCTTGGTCTATTGCGAAGAGTGGGGCAAGCCGCTGATTCTCTCACAAACATGGGTGGCGGAACTGGTGGAAGCCGCAGGTGGACGCTTCTTTGGCCAGCCGGGTAAACAAACAACGGAAGAAGAAGTGGCCGCGGCCGATCCTGATGTGATCATCGCTGCATGGTGTGGCGCGGGCGACCGTGTGCCGCTGGAAAAGATCATTCCCAAACGCGGATGGGAGCACACCAAAGCAGCAAAGAATGGACGCGTGTACTGCATTAATGATGAGTTTCTGAATACGCCGGCCAGTACGTTGATCCAGGGCTTGCACGCGCTGGCGGCGGCGATTCATCCGGGACTATTTGTAGCGACAAAAGATCTGCGCTGCATCGATCCGACCAAATCAACTTCGACACTGACTGAAAGAACTTAACCACCAAGGACACAAAGGAACACAAAGATTGCTTCGCGCCGTGGGGCCCTTCTTTGTGCTCCTTCGTGACCTTTGTGGTTAAACTTGAGCGACAAAACAATGAAACAAGTCGTAGCTGCATTAATAGTTCGCGATAACAAAATTCTGATCTGCCAGCGGACAGAAGCCCAGGCCATGCCGCTTAAATGGGAGTTTCCCGGCGGCAAGGTGGAGCGGGACGAAGACTTGAAAGACGCGCTGCATCGTGAACTGGACGAAGAACTGGGTATTGACGCCGTAATCGGCCACAAGGTCGTTGCAATCCAGCACACTTACGCCAATGGCGCTTCACTGGAACTTTATTTCTATCGGGTTGACCAGTTTAAGAATGAGATTGAAAACCGCATTTTTCGTGATGTCCGCTGGGTGGATCGCAAAGAGCTGACGACCTATGACTTCCTTGAAGCCGATGTGCGCTTGGTGAAAGACATCAGCGTCGGCAAGCTGCTCTAGCCCTTGCCGGTAATTTGCGTCCACACCAGCGCAATGGTCAAGCCGATCATGATGGCGCTGGTACCCCAGGCAATCACGTTTTGCCAGGTCGAGTTTTTGTAATTCTCCATTAACTCAGACTTGTTCACCAGCTTCAGCATAAAGATGAGGACAAAGGGCAGCAGAACGCCGTTGGCAACTTGAGAGAAAAGAATGAGCTTGATCAGCGGCAGATGCGGAATCAGGACAAAGCTTGCTCCGCCGAGGATCAGGAACGTATAGATCCAGTAAAACGTGGGCGCTTCAGAAAACTTTTTGTTTACGCCCGATTCAACACCCAGACCTTCACAGATGTTGTAAGCCGTGGCCAACGGCAGAATGGCCGCAGAAAGCATAGCAGCGTTGACCAGTCCCACAGCAAACAGTAACGATGCCCATTTGGTGGCCAGCGGTTTCAACGCCAACGCCGCGTCAGCCGCATCATTAATGTTGTGCTTGCCATTCACGTACAGCGTAGCGGCGCATGCCACCACGATGAAGAAAGCAATCACGTCAGTCACAATGCAGCCCAGCACCACGTCCCAGCGGGAAAGCGCATATTGACGTTTGCCAATGCCTTTCTCCACGATGGAAGCTTGTAGGTAAAACTGCATCCACGGTGTAATTGTGGTTCCCACCAGGCCCACTACCAGCAGAATGTAATCAGCATGATTGCTGATCACGGGAACGAATGTGTCTTTGAGCGCCTGGTGCCAGTCAGGATGAGCCAGCAAAGCGGATATGGGATACGTAAAGTAGATCAGCGAAAACAGGATCAGGATTCGCTCCACTGGCTTATACGATCCCCGCACCACCACAAACCACACGATTGCCGCGCCCACGGGCACGACAAGATATTTGCTGACGCCAAAAATCCCCATGCCGGAGGCCAGGCCGGCAAACTCCGCCATGATGTTCCCGAAATCGGCCACGCCCAAAACAACCATCACAAAGAAAGTGGCACGAAGGCCAAACTCTTCGCGGATCAGATCGGCGAGCCCTTTGCCGGTGACCGCTCCCATGCGCGCCGCCATTTCCTGTACCACGATCAGAGCGATGGTCGTAGGAATCAGTGTCCACAGCAGCGCGTAGCCGTACTTTGCTCCTGCCTGCGAATAAGTGAGGATGCCGCCGGGATCATTATCGACATTGGCAGTGATGAAGCCGGGACCAAAAACGGCGAGAAAAGCGATCAGCCGGTATTTCAATACGCCGAAGCCGACTACTCGCCGGGGCATACTGATGTCTCGTTTGAATATTTTCAGCTTCATGACCCACAAATATATTTCTGCGATTGATGGAAACGGAATTTGTGAAAACCGACGCGCGGCGATGGCTGCCCGCCTGCCTATTAATGGAATACAAGCAAAACGCTGAGCACGATCATTACGCCGGCCGTGCCCCATGCCACCCAGTTAAAGAACCTGGAGTTTACGTAGCTGCCCATGAGGCTGGTCTTGTTGATCAATAGCAGCATAAAGATCAGCACAAACGGGAGCAGCACACCGTTAAAAACCTGCGAGAGCACCAACATCTTGAGCAGCGGGAAGCGGGGCAGCAGGATTACGGCCGCGCCCGCGCCCACCAGTGCGGTATACAGCCAATAAAAAACGGAGGCTTCGCTGAACTTTTTGTCCAGTCCAGATTCAAATCCCAAGCCTTCACACACCGTGTAAGCAGTGGAGAGCGGCAGAATAGACGCCGCAAACAGCGAGGCGTTGAACAATCCTGCGCCGAACAGGATTCGTGCCCATTTGCCGGCAAGTGGCCCCAAGGCTTGCGCTGCATCGGCCGCGTCAGTAATAACGCGATGCCCTGATTGGTAGAGTGTGGCGGCACATGCCAGGATGATGAAGCCTGCCACCAGCGGCGCAAAAATCGATCCCACTAGAACATCAATTCGAGTTTTGTTGTAATCGCGCATGGTAACGCCCTTTTCCACCACGGAGGCTTGCAGGTAAAACTGCATCCAGGGCGCTATGGTAGCTCCGATAATGCCGGTAACCATGTAGACGTAGCCAGGGACGCGGAACAAAGCGGCTTCATGCGGCGGCCGGACGGTGCTTACGGCGGCGGCAGGCCAGTTGGGCCGCGAAAGCACTCCGGCAATGATGTAAGCAATGTAGAAAAAAGAGGCGGTTAGAAAAACTTTTTCCACGCTCTTATAGTTGCCCTTGACCACAATCAGCCAGACAATGGCGGCGGCAATGGGCACGCTGATGAATTTGGAGACGTGAAAGAGCTCCATGGAACTGGCCACACCGGCGAACTCCGCGATTACGTTGGTAAAGTTCGTCGCCACCAGAAGTATCATCATCACAAAGGTGATGCGCAGGCCGTATTCTTCGCGGATAAGGTCGCTCAGGCCCTTGCCGGTACAGGCGCCCATGCGCGCGGACATCTCCTGTATCACGATGAGCGCAAGCGTCATGGGAATGATGGTCCAGAGAAGGGAATAGCCAAACTGCGCGCCGGCGAACGAGTAGGTGTAGATGCCACCGGCATCATTGTCAACGTTCGCGGTAATAAACCCCGGGCCGATTACTGCCAACAGCAGCAGGGTCTGGGTCTTCCAGCGCTTGGGCCATTTCATTGGACACTGACATACGAATATTTCACTACTGCTTGGCAGAATAAATGAGAGTTCAAGCAAAGGACAACCCGGAAGCAGCATTCGAGAAAAATATTCAGGGTCTAACCGTTGGAATTTACTGAATCTTAAACTCAATTGCGTTGCTTCTGGACCAGCAACACAGCTATACTCTGCTTGAGCACAGCCTTTCTGCGGGTATTTTGAGGAGGGTAGTCTTCAGTAGTAGTGCATTAGACCGGGCTCAGCGGGTTCCCCATCGCACCACACAGCTGCGCGATGCGGTGAAAAATGCGGTCAAAGCTGCCTCGTCCAGCCTGTTTTCCATCCTGTTTCCTTCCGATTGCCGCATTTGCCGCGCTCCTCTTATCAACATTGCCACCCTGCCGGTATGCGAGCCATGCCTGGCGCAAATTGTTCCTCTGGATGGCCCTTTGTGCCAGATCTGCGGTGAGAAGCTGTTTCACACGATTGCGGAGACAGAGGATAGGCCCATGTGCCCGATCTGCCGCCGGGTGGGGGCGCATTTCAACCGGGCTGCCGCGTATGGCGCTTATGAAGACGCGCTGCGCGACCTGATTCATCTTTTTAAGTACAACGGGGTCAGGCCAGCCGGCAAAGCTTTAGGCGGGTTGCTCAATCAGACAGTTACCGCAATGGCTTTGCCAGATTCTATGATTGTTATCCCGGTGCCATTGTGGTCAGGCAGGCGTACTGCGCGAGGTTTCAACCAGGCTGAAGCTATTGCCAGAACTTTCATGCATTTTCAGAGCTCCAGCAGCATCCAATTAGATACGTCAATCCTGGTCAGGACACGCGAGACCGCTTCACAGACGGGGCTCACGCGGCATCAGCGGCGCGCCAATGTACGTGGCGCATTTGCCGTGGTAAAGCCGCAGAAGGTCAAGGGCCGGAGCATCCTGGTTGTGGATGACGTGATGACCACCGGCACTACCGTGGGCGAATGTGCCCGGGTGCTGCGGCGGGCAGGCGCTAAAGAAGTTTTTGTGGCAACGGTAGCGCGGGCCACCAAAGAAGCAGGGAGCGTTCTGGCCATGGCGGCCAGTGCTCTATCCGGAGGAACACAGGGCCATGCATGAACGGGACAAACGAAACAAACGCCATTACGGCGAGACACCCAAGGAACCACCCAAGCCACGGAAAAGCATGATCATGCAGACTCCGGTGCTGGTTCTGAACGCGTCGTATGAGCCTATCAATATCTGTGCGGCCCGCCGGGCGATTGTGCTGGTACTGAAAGGGCTGGCCATGCCAGAAGAAGAGAATGGGCACTTTCTGCATGCGGCGCGGCTGGCCATGCGAGTGCCGTCGGTGATCCGGCTGCTGGAGTATCGCCGTATTCCGCACCAGACGCGAGCTTTGTCCCGCAAGAACATTCTTCTGCGCGATCGCAACACGTGCCAGTACTGCGGCGTGCTTCTTTCTTCCGCCGACCTGACGCTGGACCACGTGATCCCACGCTCACGCGGCGGCTCGTCCACATGGGAAAACCTGGTTGCCTGTTGCCATCCTTGCAATCGCCGCAAAGGCAACCGTCTGCTGGCTGAAACTGATATGAAGCTCTTCAAAGAACCCAGGCCCTTTACGCTCCATACCAGCAGGCACATCATGCGGATGATTGGACGATCGGATACCAAGTGGAGAAAATACCTTTTTTATTAAGGGCTTCTGCCCACATCACTGCCTAAAGTATGTCTCTGGTGGGATTTTTCGCGCCTGCCATTCCGAATATGAGCATGGCACTTCTCTGGGTAAATTCTTCTCTCTGGCAACGCTTACAAAGCTTTCCTCATCAATCACTTAGGGCCAAGCGAACAGGCCGTTGTGGCCCTTAAAATGCACTTACCTTTGGTGCCTGCCGTTTCGTCAGACAGCTGTCGAAGCAAAAATTACAACGTAGAAAAGTTCCAAGGTGCGTTGCCAACGCGCCTGCGGGCTATTTATCCCAGGGAGATTGAATGGCAGAAACGGTTTTGGAGCAGATTCTGGATGACTTGCGCAGCCAGGCGGTGACGCATTATCCCCAATGCAGTGATTTTAAAAATTTACGGGTTGTGGGCCACACCCCTAAGAATGACCATTTTATTTATGACGTTTGCATTGATTTTGCCGATGGCAGTGAGCGCGCAGCGATCAAGATTTACCGGCAGGGCAAAAGCAATGGCAATGCCAAGTCCGTGGCGCGGCAGGAGAATGCCAACCTTCAATATGTGAACCAGACGCTTACGGCGAAAAGGAAGGTGGATGGAGTGCCTCGCGTGCTGGGTGACTACAGCGATCTTGGCGCCGTAGTAACGGACAAAGTGTCTGGCCTTCCGGTCCAATCGATCATTATGAAAGCGGCCCTGCTGCCGGGCTTTGCCGATAATGGCAGCATCGCGCTGGTGGCGCTACGGGCGGGCGAATGGCTGCGCAGTTTCCATAAAGCCACGGCCGATGCTCCCGAACCGTTTGACGGCGCCGCTCTGATTGCCAGCATGGAAAAGCTTTGCAAGAGCTGCCAGGCAGAAGGCCTGGATGACGGCGCGATCGAGCTAATCATGAACGGCGCTCGCAGCTCGCTTCCTCGCAACCGGAAATCGCTGCCGAGTTCCGCCGTGCTGTGTGACTTTACTCCGCTCAATGTGTTGGTGATGGAAAAAGGAGTCGGGTTCTGCGAGTTCGCGCGCATGAAGCGACGCGGCAATTCCTTTGAAGACCTGGCCACTTTCCTGGCTTCAGTGGAAGCGCTGGAAAAGTATCCCTTCTGCAATCGCGGCATTACGTCACAGATTCAGGAGAACTTTCTGGACGCTTACAACATCAGCCAGTCCGATGCTGCGATTCTTCGGGTCTTCAAGATGAAAGCGCTGCTGGGAATGTTTGCCCAGGGTCGCACGGTAAAGGAAAGCGCGCTGCGCAAGAAAGTGATGTGGGCCAACGTGATGAAGAAATTCATCAACCAGGCGGCGCAGAGATCAATGTCGCCGGCGGCAGCAGCCTAGAACGTTCGCCGCAGATTTCCGCTGATGGGCGCAGATTAAGAAGACGTAGCCGCGAATTTCGCCGAATAAACACGAATGAAGAACCAGGTTATGATTCGCGTTTTTTGCGTTGATTCGCGGCTGCTTTTTGCCTTCTCCAGGTCGATTTCTTATTCTTCATTGCTCTGTTCCGTGGGAACTTAAACTCAAACTCCGCCATGCGCACTTTCTTGCCGCTGAATTTCACGCCCTCCATCTCCAAACGAAAGCGCTGATCCAGGCCGCCTTCTCCGGGAATTGCGATCCTGCCACCGGCCGCTACCACGCGATGCCAGGGCAGTCCGTGCGACTGGCCCAGTGTGCGCACGACCACGCGCGCACCGCGGGGAATTCCTGCCGCGCGAGCGACCGCTCCGTAGCTGGAGACCTTGCCGCGCGGAATTTTGAAAATAACCTCACGGATACGAACGATGTTCAGGTTGGGCGCTTTGATCATTAGAAGATTTTAACTGCTCAAGAGCTTCTGCCAGTGGCCGCTGTTGAACCAGCGGCCGTTTGATTTCAATATTTCAAAAGTTCGTAAAGATGTTACTATTTGCCGTAAATGTTACAGAACGATGCTAGTTTGTCCGGTATCATCGGGCTGATCATTCTGCTCGGTTTTGTCACCATGGCCATCCTTCAGTTGCTGAAGGATCTGCTGCGTGTCCGTTTTTGGTTCCAAAGGTTCTACGTATGGTTCTGGCTAAAGAAACGTATACTCAAGGCCCATGAACGTCACAAGGGTTGGTTGAAAGACCCCAAGCGGGAGGCTAAAAGAGCAAGAACCTCTTATGATGCTGCTCCGTTCAGGCGCGCAGAAAAAGCGTGGCTTGATGATCCGTTAACAAACCCTTTATCCCAATCAAGTGGCATACTTTATGACCCAAAGCGAGCATATGACCAGCTTCTGCAGCTTGCAGGCGGTGAGCAGTCTGCGTTGTTTCGGTTGCCGCACGAACAATTGTGCGCGCAAGTGAATTCAGCGGCCTTGGTTGCACTGGACTATCCAACCAGATATTCCGCATTGTTTGCTGCTTTATTGGCCAAGGCCGATACACCCGATATCGCGATCATCCTTTATCCAGACCAATCTATTCGCGCAGGCGGGCATAAAGACGATAAAAAAGATGATCAAGCAGGTGATGTCCCAAAAAGCGAAAAAGAAATTGATGACGCAAAAAGCGAGAAAGAAAGTGATGTCCAAAATGATGAGCTCACGGCGTATCTCGATGCCCGGAACAGGATCAATCATTACCTGCAAAGCGCAATCGACGGGTTACAGATCAAGATGGGTGCATGGTGGAAGTCGGGGCTTCAATTAGCATCCATCATCATGGCCACAATGTTGGCGTTATGGGCAGTTAGTCTGCACTCACCGAGTAAGGGCTCTTCGCCGGGATTGGGATTGATCGTCGCCGCGGGAGTATTTGCCGGCTTCATGGCTCCGATTGCCCGCGATCTTGTGGCTATCCTGGAAAAACTCAAGAAATGATCAGTCCGCTTGCTGAAGTAACTGTGCGGGTGCGGCCGGTGGGCGGGCCAGTTGCCGCCGAGGCCCGGCTCAAAAAAGAAAAATTGCTCAATCCCATCAGCGGCGGCCGAGTCATCGTCCTCATTCACGGTTACAACAATTCTGAATCGGACGCAAAGCGGGCTTTTTCTGATTTCCTGTCGATCATGGAAAAGCAAGCACAAAGGGTTGCTGTTCCCGTAATAAGTTTCTATTGGCCGGGAGACGCCACGAAGTTCCAACTCATCTCAAAATTAAGTTACCCGTTTGAAAATGGGCCAGCGCGTGATTCCGGACAGCGGTTGGCGAAGTTCCTGTCGAGCCTGTCCGGCCCCGAAGGAGGACCGGTGGAGGTTCACATCATCGCCCATTCCCTGGGCAATCGAGTGATGGTGGAAATGCTCCGTCATGCGCTTCAGCAAGCTCACCGGACCCTATTCGGCACGCTGGTCATGATGGCCGCTGCGGTGCCGGTTTCTTACGTCGGCATTGTGGGCAAATTTCGCAATGCGCTGCTTCACGCGCGACGCCGAATCGTGCTTTACTCGCCCTGGGACGAAGTCCTCCAGAAGGCCTTTCCCATCGGCCAGACGGCCTGCGCAGAAGGATGGTTTCCGGAAGCGGTAGGCCGGTATGGAGCCCCAGCCATGTTTTGGAATGGTATCCAAGAGATGGTCGGGTATGACCATTCGGATTATTGGGGAGGACCGGCGGCGTGCAACCGTGCAGCCAGCGCGATGGGCATCCCAGTCCCCATTCCTGCGAAGGAGCGTAAAATTCAGATACGCAATGCTCCCGCATCCCGCTCCCTTCAGACCGAGAGCCTCGATGGCCGGCCAATACCCAGGCGGTAAGTGCATGGATTTCATCACAGGACTGAAAAATTTCCCTATCCCCATCAGTTCCGGATTTGTAATCTTTCCGTTTTAGTGTGATATAGCTCATTGACCCTGCCGCAAGTCCTGAATTACACTGCCTTTTCACGTTGATTTTGAAATTGAAATTCAATTTCATTTTCAAAATGGATCTTCGGGAGATTAGGAGTTTGCTGTGCCGTTGAACGGTTTAAAAGCGATCGCCGTACTGCTATTGCTGGCGTCGCCATTACTGCCGCGCAGGGCCTGCGCGCAGGAAAATTATTTCGTCACCTACACGCACCATATGGAGGAACCCGGCAATCTGGAGTTTGCTACCAAGTCCGTCAGCGGATTTCCCCGTGCAGGCAATGCCTTTTGGGGTAACGCCATCGAGATGGAGTACGGCGTCAAGACCTGGTGGACGTCAGAGCTATATCTGGATTCGCAAACCACGGCCAATGAGAGCAGCGTGTTTACCGGCTTCCGCCTGGAGAACCGCTTCCGTCCGCTCTTGCAAGAGCACTGGATCAATCCTGTGCTCTATGCTGAATTTGAAGACATCAACAGCGCGGACAAAGCATTGCTGGAGGTAGTGGGACATGACGGCGTGGCTGACTTTCTGGTCAGAAATGATCGCAGCGAGAAGAAAAGGGAAGTGGAGCTGAAGCTGATCCTGAGCAGCAATTTTAAAGGCTGGAATGTGGCTGAGAACATGATTGCGGAGAAAAACATTGCGGGCGAACCGTGGGAGTTTGGATACGCGGTGGCTGTGAGCCGTCCATTGTCACTGGCAGCGAGCCCTAACGCCTGCCGGTTGTGCTGGGAAAACTTTACGGCGGGAGCAGAACTTTACGGTGGGTTGGGGGATCGGTACAGCTTCGGCCTGCACGATACGTCGCATTATCTGGCGCCCACGCTGGCGTTTCACCTGCCCAGCGGTCCGACGTTCAGCGTTTCTCCAGCGGCAGGACTGAACAGCAACAGCCACGGCTTTCTGCTGCGCTTTGGGGTGGCGTATGAAATCAATCAAGTGGTTTCACGGCTGAGAGGGAAATGACAGTGGGAACTAGAAAGCCTCTTCTGCTGATGAGCCTCATCTTCATTTTAGGATCGACGCTTCTTTTTGCCGGCGCGGGCGATGGTATGTGGTTGACAAGAGTGCCGGAGAAGCAGCGTAGCCGCGAGAATCCCTTTGCGGGCCAGCCAAACGCTATTGCCGCAGGCGCAAAGCTTTTCCGCCAGAACTGCTCTACCTGCCATGGCGGTGAAGCTCTGGGAATGGAAAATCGGCCCAACCTGCACTCTGAGCGCATTCACGCTGCCACTGACGGCGAACTGGAATGGCTGCTGAAAAACGGCAGCATGAAGAATGGAATGCCATCATGGTCCCGGCTGCCGGAACAGCAAAGATGGCAGATTGTGGCGTTTTTGAAAAGCCTGCAGTAAATCCTTTTACCATAGAGGCCCACAGAGATACACAGAGTTGTCAGTTGGCCTACTCAGTGTACCTCTGTGGTGGAAAGAGTTTAATTTCCGTTCGGGCGGCGTTCGCGCTCGTAGGGTTTTTCCAGGTATTTCCGGGCTTCGTCCAGAGCGCCCTGCGTGGGGTCTCCGGTTTGGATGGCTTGGCGATATTCATTCACGGCGCGCTCACGCTGGCCGGTGGTATCGAAGATCTTGCCCAACATAATGTGGCTCCAAACCTCAGTCCAGCGAGGATCGCCGTCACCATTGAGCGCTTCGCGAAACTCATTCGCGGCCGACTGATAATTGCGCTGCGCGAAGAAAATATCGGCGATGCGGTAGTGGGCCAGCGAACTATTCTTGTTTACGTCCAGGGCTTTGTTCAGTTCCGTAAGCGCTTCAGAGAGATTGCCCTGTGCTGTAAGCTCCTGTCCGCGGCGGATAGCGACGCGCACGCGCAGATCGCCGGAATTTTTGAGCACCCAGTTATTGGGATCGAGCACCAGGCGGCGCGGCTTGCCAAACGTGTCAACGGAAAAAGCGGAATCGGTGCCAACGACTTCAATGCGCTTCATCTCAGTCTGGCCGTCAGTATCAACTTTTAATTCCAGCGGCATGCGGAAGAGATCAAGGTCCTGGGTAATTTCACCGACCACGCGAAAACCTTTCTTCACGCGATAGACGGTGTATTTCATCTTGAATTCAGGCGCGCCGGTGCCGTCAACCCACTGCGCAAAGAATGCGGTGAGCTTGTCGCCATGATTTTTTTCCGCAATGGTCTCGAAGTCGGCCACCGAGGCGGATTTGCCGGCGTATTTGGCCATAAAGTCTTTCATTGTTTTGTCGAACGCGGCATCACTGATCACCCAGCGCAGCATGTGGAAGATCATGCCGCCTTTATCGGTGACCAGGGCCTGGAACTGCGGAGAGAACGTATCCAGCTTGCCGATGCTGCCCAGCGGCGTAGTGTCATAGGCCAAAGCGCCCACGGCCATATCGCGCGAGGCGTCTTCAAAAGCCTGCTGCCCGGCGGTGCTTTGCACGTAACGCATCTCGGAATCGCGCGCGCCGCCATCCACCAGCCACCAATCGTCTTTGCTGGCCGGGCTTACGGTTGCGCCCCACCACTGATGGCCAATGGCGTCGGCCAGAAAGCGGTAATTGGTTTTTTCGCTGATGTCGCGCGTGGCCAGGGCCGCGATTTCCGGCGCCCACCACATGGGAACAGTGTCATCCGGCAGCTCAACAAGCTTTAGCGTGCCGCCGCTGATTGAAGGACCATATAGAGATGAGAAGTATTCGAGTTCCTTGTTGGCGGTATCGCCATAGGCGGAGGCAAACTGCTTTTTATTGGCGCTGAAATAGACTTTTACTGCGCCGATTGAGCTCTCTTGAAAATTGCCGGCCACAATGGTACCGGGGAAGCTGGGCTTCTCCCAGCTAAAAGTAGTAACGGCTTTGCCGGCCGCAGCGGGCTTGGCTGTGCCAGGACCACCGCTCCCGACTACCGTGATTCCAGTCGGAGCAGTCACGTTAATGGTGGCGGTAAAGCGGTCAATGCCGTAATTGGTTACGGGGAACCAGCGTCCGGGATAAAGAAGATAGATTGCATCTTCGCCGATGTACGCCAGCTTGAGCCCTTCCACAGGACTGTCATCAGCATTGGCCAGCGCGCCTTCATAGTCAAAAGTCAGGGTGGTGGTGCTGCCTTTCGCCATGGTCGTGGGGAAGCTGATGCGGACAGTGTTGTCCTGCGTGACGCGCTCCGCCGTTAGCGGCTTGCCTTTTTCATCGAGCACCTTGGTCACGCGCAGGCCGTTGTGCAGATCAAAGCTGGCGAAGTTGACGTCGTCCATCGCCATAAATTTCACCTTGGCGCGAGCCGTGAGGCGGTGGGTTTTGGGCACGATCTCTGCGTCAATCACGTAATCTTCAGCCTTTATCCGTGAGCGTTCAGCCGCAAGGGCGGGAAGGCAAAGAGACGCGATCAGGCCAACAAACAGTAAGGCACGTCGCAGGGGTCGTCGTGCGATTTGCATGTAGTTCTCCAAAAATGCTGAAAAATGTATTCAGGTTAGATGTAAATCGTTCCAGAAAAGCTGCCTTGAATTACGCCGGAAGCATACAGCACCGGCAATAGCTGAGTCGAAGGGCCCATAAAATCATTTCTACAAGGGCACTCTTATCAATTCTAAACCTTTGTGAGCGCCTGAAGTATCTCCTGGGCAGCGCGCTCGGCGGGTGACTCGGTGTGCTGGCTGTCGCGAAGGCGCTGTTGCACCATTTTCAAGGCAGCTTCCATCTGCTGCCGCGCAGGGCCGTCAGGGATGATTGCGGCCAGTTCGCGGAGGACGTTCGCAGCGGTAAAATTTTTCTGAATCAGCTCCGGAACAATCTTCTTTCCCGCGATGAGGTTGGGCATGGCAAATGTGTCCAGCTTGACCAGCCTGCGGCCGAGAAGCCATGTGAGCGGCGCCAGCCGATAGACCACAATAAAGGGCGTCCCAGAGAGCGCGGCTTCCACTGTGGCCGTGCCACTTGCGACCACGGCAGCGCGGGCATGCATAAGCGTGGCGCGGGCGTTGTCGGTGAGAGTGATTGGAAGTGGGGACGTCCAAAGGTTATGCAGCTGAGCTGCAACCCACTCTTTATGAAGAGTGGAAGCGACTGGCATGACAAATTGGAAATCACCGCCATGGTCTTGCAGCATCTCCGCCGCCCACAACATCCGTTCGACGTTGAGCGCAAGCTCTTTCCTGCGGCTGCCGGGCAGGAGCGCGATCCACTGCTTTTTCGCATCGAGATGGTGTCTCGCGGCAAACTCTTGGCGCGAAATCTGCGGCGGCGGCTCATACGCCAGCGGATGGCCAACATAACTGACCTCGACGCCGTGCCGCGCATAAAACTCCTGCTCGAAAGGGAAGATTACGATCATCTTGCGGACGTATTTCTGGATTTGCTTTACGCGTCCGGTGCGCCAGGCCCAGATCTGCGGGCTGACAAAGTAGAACACCGGAATACCCAGGCGATGCAGTTCGCGCGCCAGTCGCAGGTTGAAGTCGGGGAAGTCGATCAGGATGGCTGCATCGGGCTTGCGGCGAGCGGCTTCCGCCACCAGATGCTTGAATCGGCGGCGTATATCCGGCAGATGCCGCACGACCTCCACCAACCCAACCACCGCAATATCATTGGCGTGAACCTGCAGATCGCAGCCAGCGGCGCGCATTTTTTCTCCGCCCATGCCGAAGAAGGCGGAGCCATGCAAGAGCCCGCGCAAAGCTTCAATGAGCTGCGCGCCGTAGGTATCACCCGATGCTTCGCCGGCGGAAAGAAGGAAGTTCATGCTTTTGTGCAATCCCGAGCCTACGCGAGGGATCACTATTGAAGCAAGAAATTCACCGCGGAGGTGCCGGAGGCGCGGAGAAGGACCTCCGATTATGGCCGGTGCAGGCGGATGTGCGTTTGGTGGTATCACAGAGAACATCAAGAATCGGAAATCGGCGGGTTTTGCGCGCTTCGCGTTGCTGCGCGCGGGCCTGCGGGCGGCAAGGAAAGGGCCGTTATTTTGCGTCTTTACGGCACGGCTAAAGCCGTGCCCTGACACTTGTATGGTCGATGGACACAATATTGTTGAGCATGCGAAATGGAAAACAAGTGTCAGGGCATGACTTGAGCGCTTTGCCCGAGCGAACGCGAGGGCTGCGGAGTCATGCCGAAAAACGCTTTTTAATGGCCTTTAGGCCCTGCGGCCTTTTTTCCTTGCGCGGAAATAAGCAGAACCATAAGGATAGTTCTCGGGCTTGTCGGCGAGGCCGGCTTTGACGGGATTGTTGTCAATGTATGAGCAATGGCGCAGGAAGCTTTCGCGGTCCCAGACGCGCTCATCAGAAAAGCCCGGCTGCCAGATTTCAAACCGGCATCCCAATTCCTTTTTCGCGCGATAAGAGAAATTTCCTTTCACGAGCCCGACCGCCTTTTCAATTGTCTTGCGGCCATCGAGAGTGAGCTGCAAATGGAAATGGTTGGGCATCACGACGAAGTCATGCAGCCGGAATTTCTTGGCGCTGACATAGGTTCGTAGAACGTCGATAAAAAGGTTGGCCATGCGTTCGGTTTGCAGGAGTGATGCGCCGACGTTGGTTTTCGAGGTCACGAAGAAAGTGCGCGGACCGTCCTGGATGTCGTCGCGTTTTGTGTTGCGAGAAGGCCTTGCCATGCGCAAGGCTTTATAACATCGATGATGGTATGAGTAAACATTTATGCGCGCTTCGCGTTGCTGCGCGCGAGCCTGCGGGCAGCGAGGAAGGGTCGTTATTTTGCGGCTTTATGGCACGGCTTAAAGCCGTGCCCTGACACTTGTATGGTCGATGGATGCGGCGTGGCGGTGCAGGCGGATGTTGGGGAACGCCGGTATTGTCAGTCCTTACGGCACGGCTAAAGCCGTGCCCTGACACTTGTATGGTCGATGGACGCGGGGTGGCGGTGCAGGCGGTTTTATGCGCGCTTCGCGTTGCTGCGCGCGGGCCCTGCGGGCAGCGAGGAAGGGTCGTTATTTTGCGTCCTTACGGCATGGCTGAAGCCGTGCCCTGACACTTGTATGGTCGATGGATGCGGTGTGGTGGTGCAGGCGGATTTATGCGCGCTTCGCGTTGCTGCGCGCGGGCCCTGGGGGGGCGGCAAGGAAGGGTCGGTATTCTGCGTCTTTACGGCACGGCTAAAGCCGTGCCCTGACACTTGTATGGCAGGTGGATGCGGTATTGCGGTGCAGGCGGATGTGGGTGCTGATCGTGTCGAACCCACCCTTCGCAAAAAACGCGAAGGATGGGGCACCCTCAGATTCGTAAGTATTAGGAAAGGGCGGGCCACCCGCCCGAGTGGTTAGCCTTGTGGCCTCGTTATGTCAGTTGGAGCGGTGTCGGTTCGCGCTGCCTGGACGGACGGTGTAACGCCGATGACAACGTCAGTTTCCTTGATTCGTTCCCGGACAAGATTGCAGAGTGTGTACAACGAAGTGCGATTGCGAAACCAAGAAACAAGCAGGTAGATGCCCAGCAGCACGCCCACAACGGCAACCACGATAAAGGTCGTATGAACATTGTCACTCTTGAAAGTCGCGGTTGCGAGTGATGCGATTGCCGAAAACGCAAGGGAGAGCAAAAAAATCGCGAAGTTTAGCTGTAAATCAGCAGGGGAACCTCTCTGAAAAATTTCTAGCTCACTGTCTTTGATCTCGTAAAGGTCGACCGATTCCACCCGGCCTCGCCGGATGCGTAAAGGCTTGCTATCATCCGAATTGTGCGGCAGAGTGCCCATGTCCCTACAAGTATTTCTTTAGCCACTCAGAGTTCGTTGCTCCGAAGATGTTTCGCCATGCGCCTTCGGTCCCCGACCGAATTACAAATATGCGTGATGCTGGACTCGCTTGTGCGAGCTCATCTCGAATCTGTTTCGCTGTCAACGTCGTGACGACGGCCCAAGAATACTTAGTTATGGGGCAGAATGTTCCATAACCTTTCAGTATTCCTTTGATCGTGCCCTCGGCGTTTTCACCAGTAGGATCGAATGTGACGATATAGCAGGCCATTTTCGGGAAAACGAGAGTTTATCGGTTATCGCGTGAGATGTGCAAATCCACTTCCAATAATACTCACGTCTGCCTGCAAAACGGGAGCCGCGTTGAGGCGAGTCATCAATCACAGACCTCCAGGCCTGCCCGGTAGCGGATTCGCTGTTTCTGACGCGTTCCCGCAGCCTACCCACCCTTCCTCGGCTTCGGCTGGCGCTCGCCTTCAGGGGGGCTGGTAATTTCGCGCCTGCGGCGCTGGGGATGTCGATCCGTTATGAAGTGACATCGCCGAGGGCGGCAGTGCTACACGATTCCTTTTCAGCCAATGCGATGAGCTAGGAAACTGGGTAGTCCTAGCCGAGGCGAGCAAATTTTACCGATTGACTTCTTCGTTCATTGTTTGCTATAGTTCCTTCTGAGTTCGTCTGGCTGCGGCGCCGGACGGGACTGTTGGCCGGTTTAGCAATCAGAGGGGAACTGGCCTGGTGTAAAAATCAAACAAAGTGAGCTTAAAGCCGTGAAATCTTGTGCAAACACCCCTCCGCAAACCTTCAGCCTTCAACTCCAAAAAAAGCACTTAGCCCTTAGTAGTTAGCCATTAGCCAGAAAAACCGGCTCTTGGCCTTTGGCTATTGGTATTTGGCTAAGACAAGACCGGCTCTTGGCTATTGGCCTTTGTGTTTCAGCAACTTGCATCCTCCTGTCCCTTGAGGATGTTGGACCAATTCCACCCCAACGAGCTTGTTACAGGAGAAGGCTGTGAGCAGAGAAGAGATTATTGCCGCGATCCAGAAGTGTGCCGAAGAGCTGGGCCATGTTCCCAGCATGGACGAAGCCGTGAGAATTATCGGGATCAGCAAATACATGATCCGGCGGGATTTTGGGCCGTATGTGAAAGCGCTGGCCGCTTGCGGGCTGGAACGCCACGGCTGCGGCTACAAGATTGACATGCACAAGCTTTTCCTGGACTGGGCCGAGGTAACAAGGAAGCTGGGCAAGACCCCATCCATGCTGGATTACGAGATGCACGGAAAATACACGACCAAGGCGCTGGTGAGAAATTACGGCGGGTGGACGCACGTGCCGGCGGGACTGCTGGGTTATGCCAGAGAGGCCCAACTAGAAAACGACTGGCAGGATGTGATGGAGATTGCCGAGGCCGCACTGAGGGTGGCAGCGCCTCCGGCACGGACGTTGGTGAAGAGAAATTTGACGACTGGAAGACGAGTCACAGCCAACCAGCCGGTGTATGGGCCTCCGATGATGACGGCCGGACCGCTGGTTTATGCGCCGACGAATGAAGCTGGAGTGATGGTACTGTTTGGAGCGGTGGCGCGCGAACAGGGCTTTGCCATTACCCGGGTGCAGGCGGCCTTTCCGGACTGCGAAGCGATGCGCGAAATTGAGCCCGAGAAATGGCAGCCGCAGAAGCTTGAATTTGAATACGAAAGCAGAAACTTCTTGCTCCATCTGCATCCGGTGGATGGATGCGATGGGATTGTGTGCTGGAAACATAATTGGCCGGAGTGTCCGCTGGAGGTGCTGGAGCTGAGCACGATGACATGGCACAGACCGAAATCGCCGAAATCGCCGTAATCGCACGACATCGCCGGAATCGGAAAGGCAACACCTCACCACGGATAAACACGGATGATACGGATCAGAAGAGATCGGGAAAAGAAAACCTTTGAAACGCAGAGGAACGGAGCAAGCGGAGGAAATCAGGACATCGGGACATCGGAAAATCGGGACATCGGAAAAACCAGAAACCTTACCGCTGATTAACGCGGATAAACGCGGATCAGGAAAGAACAAAACCTTGGAAACACAGAGGAACGGAGGAAGCGGAGGAAATCGGGACATCTGGACATCGGAGAATCGGGACATCGGAAAAACCAGAAACCTTACCGCTGATTAACGCGGATAAACGCGGATCAGGAAGGTGGGGGAATTGAGAAAGCGTTTCACGGATTCAGCAGCTTGCATCGAAATAAAGAAGCGCGAGATGGGATACAGAGGAAAGGAAGAGATGGGGACAAGTTGTCGAGGGAACTCCCTGATGCGGCATGGGCGGACGAAAGATTGTCGGGGTCCTTCGGTGGCTCCCTCGGCTTCGCTCGGGATTTCGCCTGCGGGCTTAACGCCCGCAAGACGGCTCAACTTCCACTCCCGCTCGCTCGCGAGGCTCGTTCGCGGTCGGTCAGGATGGGCAGAGGAGCAGGAACATGTCTCGTTACCCCATGGTCCTAAAGGACTACGGAATTGTGGCCTATTTCGCGCGGGGATTCCGTTATAATGAGCAGGCTCTGGTGTACTCTGGACTTTTGGCCTGCAACGCTGGTTTGGCCAGCGAAAATGCGGCTTTTACCGCGGCTTACGGGCTAAAGGACAGACCCCAATGAAGTATTTTCTGCGTGCGTTCACGCCTACGAAGAACCGCCGGCTCAATGAGTTGGTCGGGTTCCTGCTGTTTGTCTCCGCGACACTCCTTTTCCTGGCGCTGGCCAGCTACTCGCCGCTGGACCCCTCACTGAATACGGCGGGCTCGTTGAGTTCAGGGTCCGCGCACAACTGGATTGGCCTGTTTGGCGCCATGGTGAGCGATTTACTGTTGCAGTCGATAGGCATATTTGTGTTTGCCGCCCCGGTGATGATTGGACTGCTGGGCGCGCGCTGGTTTAAGAGCAAGCCGGTGGCTAGCCCGGGAGCGAAGGCGCTGGGCGCTGCGATATTACTGATATTTACTCCGGCGCTGCTGGCGCTGCTGCCGTGGCATCTGCGCTGGATGCATGCCGTGGCCATTGAAGGCCTGCTGGGCCGCATTGTGGGCGACGTGCTGCTCCACTATTTCAATACCGTGGGCGCATATATTGTCTGCGGGGCCGTGGTGGCGGTGGCCATGTATCTATCTACCGCGTTCTCATTTGTGAACATGCAGATCTGGCTGAATACTCGGTTTGCGTTTGCTTATGCGCTGTGGCAACGGTTCCAGGATTGGCGTGCGGCGCGCGCGAAAGCTACAGCCCAAAAGAAAGCCGAGAAAGAAGCTGCCAAAGCAGCAGCGCTGCGCAATGCGAATGAGCGCGGAGTGATAGTGAATCCGGCGCAGTTGGCGCGTCGGAGGGCGGCGGCTGATGCTGCTGCTGCGCCGGTGAAGACAGGAATCGAGCGGACGTTTGAAGATGAAGAGCCTTTAGCGGCTGATGCCGCGATGCAGGCGGCTTTCGCACAGGCAATGGACTCTGCATCGGGGAACGCTGGGGATCGGGCGACGAATGGTGTGGGTGCTGGGGTTTCAGGTGATGCAGAGCCGGCGATTAATGCGCGGGCCGATCAAGCTACTGGTCGCAAGACTGTGCTGCCAAAGATTGCTGCCGGAGGCTACAAGCTTCCGCCGAGCTCACTTCTGCATCGGGGCGAAGATCAGCAGGCGATTAATGAAGCGGAAGTAAAAAAGTTGGCCGAAGTCCTGACAGAAAAATGCGCAGAATTTTCAGTAGGCGGCGCGGTGACGCAGATCAATCCCGGCCCGGTGGTAACGACATACGAATTCAAGCCGGATGCAGGCGTGAAATATAGCCGCATCACTTCGCTCTCTGACGATCTCTGCCTGGCGCTGCGCGCGGAAAGCATTTTGATTGAGCGCATGCCGGGGAAATCGACCGTCGGGATACAGGTGCCGAACCATAATCGCGAAACGATTTGGCTGCGCGAAGTGGTGGAATCACAGGAATTTCTAGGCACGAAATCGAAGCTGACGCTGGCGATGGGCAAAGACATCAATGGCCGCATTATTACCGCGGACCTGGCCACGATGCCGCACCTGCTGATCGCGGGATCGACAGGCTCAGGAAAATCTGTGGCGATTAACGCGATGATCATGTCGATTTTGTATAAGTCGACGCCGGAGCAGGTGAGGCTGATACTGGTCGACCCGAAGCGGCTGGAGCTGGGGATTTATGAAGGCGTGCCGCATTTGTATGTCCCGATCATTACCGAACCGAAGCTGGCGGCGAACGCGTTGCGCAATGCCGTCCGCGAGATGGAACGCCGGTTGAAAGTGCTGGCTGCGAAAGGCGTACGCAATCTGGAGCAGTACAACAAACTGTTTGAAAGCGATACGCCCAGCCTGTTTGAAGACGAAAGCGACGAGAAGCCGCTGCCGCAGATAGTAATCATTATTGACGAGCTGGCGGATTTGATGATGCTTGATCAGTCCAATGTCGAGGAATCGATTACGCGGCTGGCGCAGATGGCCAGGGCCGTCGGAATTCACCTGGTGCTGGCGACACAACGGCCGTCAGTGGACGTGATTACTGGCTTGATCAAGGCGAATTTTCCGTCGCGCATTTCATTCCGCGTCGCCACGAAGATCGATTCACGTACCATTCTTGACGCGAATGGTGCGGAATCTCTGCTTGGCAAAGGCGACATGCTTTATTTGCCGTCGGGATCGGCCAGGGTGCATCGGCTGCACGCGCCGTACACATCAGAAAAAGAGACGCATGCCGTGGTGGAGTTCTGGCGCGCACAAGCGCAAGCAGAGTATGAACAGAAGTTTCTTGAGGTACCGAAAGAAGAACGCGAAGGCGCTGCTGGATCCGCCGCAGATGGCGCATCTGGCGAAGATGCCGAAAGCGAGCACGATGAGCTTTATCAGGACGCCGTGCGACTGGTGATTGAGTTCGGCAAAGCGTCTACTTCACTGCTGCAACGCCGGTTGCGAATTGGCTACGGTCGCGCCGCACATCTGATAGACCTTATGCAAAATGACGGAATTGTGGGACCGGCCGACGGCCCAAAGCCTCGCGAAGTTTTGAAGAAACCAGACTGGCTCAGCGAAGTTGAAGAGGCGCTGCGGTAGTTGGCCTTGTCCCGAGCGAAGCGAGGGAACGCTATCGTCGCCTAGAACGTAAGGAAGGTTTTTCGTCGCTGATTTTCGCAGATAAATGCTGATCTAACCCTTATAACCTTGGGCTTTATAGCGTTCCCTCGCTCCGCTCGGGATAGAGCACTCCGCTCGTACATCGCCCCTTTGTACCTTTCCGCCCCTATCCAACGTAATGCTCCGGCGGTTCCAAACAGTGGAACAATACTGCCCATCAAGTGTTCACGGAGGTACGGGGTCTGAGGTAGCAAGGAGTTGTTGTATGGCAGTTGAATATAAAGAGCGCCGCAGGTTTCCGCGCTTTGTGTGCGACACCGGCGTGCGTGTTCATCCTGAAATCGGCCAGGCCGGATACTGGGGCACCGTTGGCGACATCTCGCTGGGCGGCTGTTACATATTTACTTTTTCGCCACTACCAGCGGGCCAGGTAGTCACGCTTGACATCAAGGCTGGCGACAACGAAATTCATGTTGCCGGTAAAACGGTCAGCTCGCATCCCGGCGTGGGCATGGGAGTGGCGTTCAACGGATTCACGGCGGAAGATGCTGAAGAGCGGCTGAAAGGCTTCGTTCAGAATCTGGCCAGCCAGCCGAAAAAAGAATCCATGGCTGTTTTTCACTAAGCGGCGACTGCGGTCTTCATTGACCGCAAGGCAATCGCGCCCAAGATCAGTACTGCGGCCACAATCGCAATCCACAAGACCGCTGGGTGCCTCTCTGTCCACGGACGTTCATCTGGCCTTCCCGTATGCGCCGCATTCGTTTGCTCAGGTCCAAGCTGCGCCGGGGCCGCATCTTTCGCCAGCAAAAACAGCTTGGCGTAATCGTAAACAGGCGGATCCAACTTTTCGTCGCCATAGTAAAGCGTCAGCGGACCGGATGCCGGTGCATCAAAGTAGAGCCGATGTTCCAGTTGCTGTAGCCGCGCGCTCTTGATTTTCAGCGGCGGATCATCGCCGTTATCGATGATGACTTTGATCGTCTCGTGTCCCACCGTAGAGAAACTCACATCGTGATCGTCTGAATCAATCTTCTGGCCCGACCGCACCATGTGGACGCGGTCAATCTCTCCTGAACCGATGTAGTTGTCCTTATCACTCGTTAGCTGCACTGAGCGGCGGAAATTGGGCTGCGCCGGATCGATGTCCAGGGTTACACGGTCAAGAGGAACTTTTTCAGGAACAGCGAATGTTAGCACTGTGGCCTTGCCATTTCGGCGCGATGAATCATTCCGCGCCGCGCTCATCGGCATCTCCGCTACCGTTGGCGTTCCGCCCACATCGCGCCACACGGCTTTCTGCTCCTGGCGAAACTCTGAACTTGCGCCCAGAATGTCCGCGGGCCTTACCGGCCCGTCAATGGTGATCCGCAGATACTTGTAGGTGGAAAGCGGCAATCGCAGAACGCTGTTTCCGCCCAGATTTTCTTTTGATAGGTCGTAGAGAATCGACTCCGCCAGCAGCGCCCATTGCGTTCCGTGCAAATCATCCTGGCCTTCCACACGGGCATGCGCCACAAAGTTTTTCGTCGCCAGCCTCAAATCAATGTGGTCATACTCTGCCACGCCGGTCATATCAATCATGAACTGCGTCTTGCCACCTACTACTGACTGTTGAAGTACATTCACAGCCCGGCTATCGTTTTCGCGGCTGCCGCGCTCCACCATCAGCGCATATGGCACTTCCTGTTGTCCGCTATAGAGACGCAGATCGCCCAAATCAGGGCGCGCATTTTTCCAAATCTGTTCATCCACCATCAAAAATCGCTGTCCGCCCGGCTGCGCCTGTATGGGGCGTTGATACTTGAAATAAGGAATGGAAGCGCCGGCAATAATCATCGTCGCCAGCAATGCCGCAGCTATCTTCATGATGCCGTCTCCTGCTCGCCGCTGCTGCTACTTTTACGGGGAGATAACTTAAACCAGTCGCGATGGTAAGCATAAGAGATGGCCATCAGCATTACGCCCAGCGCAATAAAGCTCAGGATGCGATAAATCTGCTGCAGCTCGCGCGAGTCATAAAGAAAAACTTTCCCGATGGTGACGGCCAGCAGCACCATGGCCTGCCAGCGAATGAACGCTGAGCGCTTCCAGAACCCGGCGAGCATGAGCGCCGCGCCGTACACAATCCATATGGCGGAGAAGCTGAAGTCTCGCGCGATTTCCAGTTGCCGCGTGGTCTCATACATGTTGCGATGCTGGTACACTGCCGTGATCTGTCGGCTGAAGTAATCATCGGCTTCCCTTGTAAGCGCCACCAGAGCCAGTACGTTCAGGGCGATTCCGGCCAGCTTTACAAACGGCATCTCTCGTTCTGAACCATAGCGCTCTCCAGCCGCCACAATTCCGGCCAGGATGGTGATCGCCACCAGGAAAGTTGCAAAGCGCGCGTTGAAGACCAGGGTCTGAACATTGAAGTTATCGATGAACAGGAGCCGGCATATGCCCAGCGCCAGGGTGCATCCGGCAAAAATGCGCAGGAAGTGCGCTTCAGATTTCACCGCCACAAACAGCAGCACTGCCGATTCAATCAGCCAGCCAATCGTGATCCAGTGCGCATCCAGCTTAAGCGGAATGGCAACCGTGATAAACGCAATCGCAACCGCCACGTGGAGCAGGTTGACCGTCTTCACCACGTCTGGATCGCTGCCGACGCGCCGCTTGAATTGGCTGCTCAGCAGCAGATACAGGGCGGCAAGCGCCAGCGCATACCATGTGAGCGTGACGGTTTCACTGTCATACATTGCATAGAGCGCAAGAAAATAAGCGCCGCCATTCACCAGCGGCAGCAGCGTCAACGTAATGGACATGCCGCGATGCCAGCGTGAGTGCGTGAGCGGCGTAACAAGAGGTATCAGCGCAAAGACTGCAAAGAATGCGGAGGCAAATAAAACAGTCACCCCGCGCTCGGACGAATCATAGTATTGCGCCGCCCAGCCGATATACATCACCGCCGTTCCCAGCATGGCGCCCCACACAATCCGTCGCCACGGTTTGAATGCCACCATCGCCAGGATTGCCAGGTCCAGCAGCAGGACATAAGAGAACAGAATGATCTCGTGGTTCTCTCCCGTGGAAACCATTGCGGGCGTGCTGAAGCCGCCAATCATTGCGTACACGGCCAGAATCTCCGCATCCTGCGTAAGCGCCAGTGTGATGGTGGAAGCGGTTACCAGGATCATGGCCACAAACGCCGCTGAGGCGGGGACCAGATGGAAATACTGCGACGCCGCCCACAATGACAAATAGAGGATGCCGATGCCGACAGCTTTGAGCGAATAAGAAAACGCTGCACTGCCTTTTCTGCGGAAGCTCTCACTCCATACCACGACGGCGATGCCTGCAATCAGTCCTATCGCTACTCGGCCGCCTGGCCCAATCCAGCCGCTGTCAAATGCATACTTCAGAAAATAAGCGACGCCAATAAGGATGGCGACAATGCCAATCCGGTTCAACCACAGCTTACCGATGGTTCCTTCCAGGCTTTCCGACGAGCCTTGTCCCATCTGGGCAAACGTTGGCGCTGCCATGCTCGGCCTCGGCGGAATATGCGGCATCGGGGGCGGCGGTGGCGTAGGCGTTGCCCGACGTTCTGCGTCCTCGCGCGAAACGGTGATCGTCGGCTGCTCAGCAGGAGATCTGGGGATTGCCGGCGCAGGTACTGCCACTGTCCCAGAAGTTAAAGGAGATTCGATCCTGGCCGATTGTTCCAGCCGGTGAACTCGCGCAGTCAAGGACGCCATCTGCGCCCGAAGCGCTTCCAGTTCATCCTGTGGATTGGCCATGCGGGTAAACTATCGCATGTTACCGTTCAACGCAAAGGAATTGTGGCTGGTGCACCGGCGCCGCAGCCGCTTCTTCCACTACCATCTTGCAGCGTTACATACTTTCTGCACGTGAATAAACAATTTTTTCTTATTCATGAAACAAATCCATCGCTCTCTACACTAGTTACCAAGTGATTATTTTGTAAAGCAGTCGAATGCGCGCGCTCTCGCTGCAGTAGTTTCGTGGATCACCCCCAAACAATTCAAAGGAGAACTACCTGCATGAAGCTGGTTCGAGCATTTCTGTTTCTATTCACGCTTTCACTGCTGGCCGTGGCCGCACGCGCGCAGGAATCGTCCTACCGTTTCACAAGCGATCCAGGAGATCCTATCGCCGGCGGCGGGTCGGGTTTTCTGATCGCTCCCGGCGTGAACGTGTACATATCCATCAATTCCGACAACAGCATCAAGCTCATCGTCAATGATCCCAACACAAATTCTCCCTGGGTATTTGGCTTTGCCGCGCCCAACCAGCAGCTCCTGCAGACGGGTACGTATGATCTGACTGCACTGACTCCCGCCGTCTCACAGCCAGGGCTGAACGTCTCCCACAGCGCCGGTTTCTGCATCAGCAGCGCCACGGGAAGCTTTGTAGTGAAGGAGATTGTTTACGACAATGTTAACTTTCCCAGCAGCGTCGTCTCTTTCGATGCGACGTTCGAACAGCATTGCGACGATCTCACGCCAGGGCTGCGCGGGGAAGTTCGCTTCAATGCCCATCCACTGGTTACGATTTCCGCACCCGCGCAGATCTCCGTCAACATTGGAAGGAATCTCAGCTTCACCGTCACCGCGACAGACGCACAGTCCAGGCATGTAGTTCTGAGCCTTGCGAACGATCCTCGCGATGTGCCGCCAGGCGTCAGCTTTACCGATAACGGCGACAACACCGGTACTTTCACCTGGGCGCCCCCGATCAATTTCACCGGGCAATTTCCAATGATCTTCCAGGGAGACAACCAGGCCGGCGACCTGGGAGCGCGCATGACCCTGGTCAATGCGGTCCCGCCGACGGCGCCGAATGATGATTTTGACCAGGCAACCGTTATCTCCTCGCTGCCCTTCACAGTGACGCAGGACGTGGGCGCGGCCACCATGGCCCCCGACGATCCGGTCTGTTTCAATGATACCCAGCAGTCGGTGTGGTTTGCCTTTACTCCCACACGGAACATGGAGCTTGAGGCGAATACCTTTGGCAGCAGTTACGATACGGCCCTGGCTGCTTACACAGGAACGCGCGGCGCGCTTACGCAGATTGCCTGTGATGACAATTCCGGCGGCTCGTTGCAGTCGCGCATCCGCTTTGCCGCCACCGCCGGCACAACGTACTACTTCGTCGTCACAGCGCTCTTTAACGATCCTCGGGACAACTTGCAATTCACGCTCTTCGAACCTCCACCACCTCTCACCCTGTCGCTGGAGGTGAGTCCATTCGGAATCGTCAACCATCCGGATGGAACGGTCACGATTTCCGGCGTGCTCACCTGCTCGGTGCCCGTACTCGTGAGTATGTTCGGAACCGGGGAGCAAGACCATGGGGTCTTCGCCAACATTGGTTTTATGGACCCAGACTTAGACTGCAACGGCAGAACTCCATGGACCGCCCATTTGGGCGTGGGTTCCACCACTTCACCCAGCCAGTCGCCGCAATTCCACGTCGGCATGCTCACGGTGAACTTAACAGCGTTTAGCCAGGATCCGGAAACCAATGATCCTGTCCATGTCAACGTGATCTCATTTCCTCTTCAGTTGAGGTCGAAGGATTGAAATAAAACACTCTGCGGTATAGCGCGCCTGTGCTGTTTTGAATGATTCAAAACATTGATCCTTGTTCAAAGCGGCCCAGGCGCTTTGCTATCGCGAAGAGAAAAAGGACCGCGGGCCGGGAACTAACGGTAGTGCCTACTGCCTGAGAGGTAGTGGGCTCAGACCGCGAAGGAACGAAACTAATGGCAGTGCCCCAAAGCTAGTTCCACTTCAATCCTTTTAGCTGGTCCAGGTTCACATTTCCGCCGCTGAGCACGGCCACCACTTTCGACCCCGAAGGCGCTTTGATCAGCCCATGCAACAGCGCCGCTACTGGCGCCGCGGCCGCTCCTTCCACTACCAGCTTGCAGCGGGACATCGTCCAGATCATGGCATCAAAAATATCTTTATCAGGCAGCGTCACAATGTCATCCACAAAGCGCTGCACAATGGAAAAATTGTTCTCGCCCACTCGCTTCACCCGTAGTCCGTCAATAATGCAATCGATTTTGTCCAGCGTGACCACGTGCCCGGCTTCAATGCTCCGCTTCATGCCCGGCCCGTCTGACGATTCCACACCGATGATCTTGATCTTTGGGTTCAACTGCTTCAGCGCCAGGGATACGCCGGAAATCAGCCCGCCGCCGCCAATCGGCACTACGGCAATATCAATCTGCGGAAAGTCCTCATACACTTCCAGCCCCAGCGTTCCCTGCCCGGCAATCAGTTGCAGATCGTCAAAAGGATGAATGTAGGTGTAGCCGCGCTCTTCCACAAGCTGCTTGGCTTTTTCGTTGGCCTCGTCCCATATCAGCCCGTGCTGCACAACTTCCGCGCCGTAGGCCCGCGTCGCATCCACTTTGGATTGCGTCGCGTTTGTGGCCATCACCACCACGGCCTTAATGCCATAAACACCCGCCGCCAGCGCCACGCCCTGCGCGTGATTGCCTGCCGATGAGCAAATCACGCCTCGCTTGCGTTGCTCTTCCGTTAGCTGGCTGAATTTGTTCAGCGGCCCGCGGACTTTGTACGATCCGCCTTTCTGAAAGATCTCCGCCTTCAGCCGGACGTCAAAGCCGGTGTGCTCGCTCAGCAGCCGCGACGTAAGCAGCGGCGTGTGATAAGCAAACGATGAGACGATTTTTCTGGCGGCCTGAAACTCAGCAAGGGAAACTTCCGGGGCGGCTGAAACTTGTGGGGGCATGGCTGGGTCCTTTTCTATTCAGCGGGAGAACTTGAAAGTCTACCAAAGCGCAAGAGGCGTGGTCATCTCCACCGCAGGCATGGTCCTCTTTATGTGAGGAGATCAACTTACCCTGTCTCATCCTGAGCGGCACCTCGCGACATCAGGACCCCGGTGCTGGCGCTTGCAACAATGTCGCATCAGGGAGTTCTACCGGACCTGTCAATGACCACCTTCTTCGGTCGCGGCGGCTGTTGATTTAAGACACGAGCGCGTCACTGTTTAGCTGGCGGAGGTTCCAATTTGAAACTGGATTGATGCTTCGATTTGTCATTTGTCAGCATCCATCGGGCTTCCGGGACTACCATGAAAGAGACCAAATGTGGAAAGGAGAAACGTATGTCAGACAATAACAGCAATCGCGTACTCTGCCGCAGAACCGCTCGTGAGCTCAGCCCAGAGGAATTTCAAAAGATGCTGGGGGGCAAACCTCAAATGACACAACTCCCTAGCATTCCTTTTCACCCTGACTTTTAACGATCACAGCGGTCCACTAAACTGGCAGCGGTGGACCGCTGTTCACAATGTCGGGACGATAATCTTCTTGACCTGCCACTCCTGCTATATATGGCGGTCATTTCTCGCAAATCCTCCGCACCGCTTCCAGCACCTTCTCACAATCCCCCCGGCTCACGTCATTGTGCGTCACAAACCGCATCTGCTCAGCATCGATTCCCGCCGCCAAAACGTTTTTCTCCGCCATCTTACGGCTGAATTCCGTTGTATCCATGCCTGTTCGGACAATGCTGAACACAAGAATGTTTGTACGGACTTTTTTCGCGTCGATCTTTAGGCCCTTGATCTCCGCCAGACCCTCAGCCAGCATACGCGCATTGTCGTGGTCTTCCTGTAAACGCGCCGGCATCTTTTCCAGCGCGATCAGTCCCGCCGCGCCCAGCACGCCGGCTTGGCGCATGCCGCCTCCCATGGCTTTCCGAAATACGCGAGCTTTATCAATAAACGCTTTGCTTCCCACCAGCATCGATCCCACCGGCGCGCACAGGCCTTTCGACAGGCAGAACATCACCGAATCAAACTTGCGCGCGATCTCGGCCACCGGCTTTCCCATTGCTGTTGCTGCATTAAAGATGCGCGCACCATCCAGATGCACCGGCAATCCCATCTCATGCGTGCCGTCGCAAATTTCATCAGCCACGTCCTGGGGAAAGATCGTGCCTCCGGTAAGGCTGCCGGTGTTCTCCAGCTCAATCAGCCCGGTTTGCGCGCGATAGTACGCCGGTGGCGCAATCTTCTTTTTGATCTGCTCCCAGGTGATCACGCCCTCTTCGCCATAGATGGTGCGCGGCTGGCAGCCGGAGAATGCGGCCACTGTTGCCGACTCCAGATTGATGAAGTGCGCCCGCTCTTCACAGATAATCTCCTGCCCATGCTGCGTGTGGCACCGGATCGCCACCTGATTGCCCATAGTGCCCGAGGGAACAAAGATCGCGGCTTCTTTCTGAAAAATCTTTGCCGCCAGCTCGTGCAGCCGGTTCATCGTGGGATCTTCACCATAAACGTCGTCCGCTACCTCGGCTTCGGCCATGGCCTTGCGCATTTCCGCAGTGGGCTGCGTGACGGTATCACTGCGCAGATCGATTTTCTTAAGGGACTCTTGCTTCTCCCGGTTGAGCACGGCAGGTTCGGTCAGAGTTGTAATCATAGATTTGTTCGCAACAATTGTTCTCAATACATCTAACTTCCTCGACAGACTAGTGCGTGTCTCCAAAATAGATTTACAAAAATACTGAGCTCACAGGGAGTTTAGGTTTCACGCAAAACTTTATTCCCTGTCTTCCTGAGCGAGTCCGAGGGAGCTTGCGACCGGAGGACGAGTCGAAGGACCCCGAAGATATCTTTTCCCACTATGCCGCATCAGGGAATTCTCACGACACCTATTTTCCCTTCCTTGCGCGCATATATCCCTTTCGAACACCCGCCATCCAAGTCCTACCTTTGCAATGTAGCATCCTGACATAAATGGATATGCGGATTGTAAAGATCCAAGATTAGCTAATTTGGCCAGATCCTTGCCGCGTCTTCGTGAGAACTCCCTGAAGCAGTATGGCGAAAGAAACATTCTCGGGTCCTTCGACTCTGCCTCGCTCCTCACGTCGCGAGGTGCCGCTCAGGATGACAGGGTTAAACAGAATCGATCTCCCTGACAAATTCCTCTCTCGCAATAAATCGCTGGAACACCTCATTCGACAGCAAGCGTCCACGCGGCGTCAAACACAGATTTTCTCCGCTATGAATTAATAGACCCTCTTTCACCAGTTCATTGATTGTCGCCGCAAACTTATCTGCGGAACCACCAAACTCTTCCCGCAACTGTTCCAAGTCGATTCCGGCGTTCAGCCGCAAACCCAGAAAGAAGCTCTCTTCCAGCGCTTGCTTGGCGCTCACCGCTGAGGCCTTGAAATCTGCTCCGCCAAAGAACCGGTCATAGTCGTCCGTCGTCGCCAGCCGCATGCTTTCCGCTACGCCATTGCGCGACGGCAGCATCGAATGCGCATCCACGCCAAAGCCGAGATAGGGCTGCCGAGTCCAGTATTTTAAATTGTGCTTTGACTCGAATCCTGCGCGAGCAAAGTTTGAAATCTCGTACTGCTCAATGCCCGATGCGTTCAGTCGCTCGCAAGCAGTCTCATAGAACTCCGCTGTTAAGTCATCGTTAGGAACAAAGTGCGCATGGTATTTCGTTCCACCGGCCATCAGCTCTCGTCCCAGCCGCGAGTCCTCATCCACTTCTAGCATATAAACGCTCACGTGCGGCACGCCGCTGGCAATCGCCTGCTCAACTGAATACTCCCAGCTCTCACGCGTCTGGTGTGGCAGTCCGGCGATCAGATCCACATTGATATTGCTGATCCCGGCTTTGTGGAGCCGTGCAATGTCATCCAGCGTCTTCTCCCGCGTATGCAGCCGCGCCACCGAAGCCGCTTCTTTGTCCACAAACGATTGCACGCCCAGGCTGACGCGGTTTACCCCGCGCGTGACCAGCGTGTGGATGATTGGATCGGTCAGCGTTCCCGGCGCACACTCCACCGTGATCTCCGCTTTGGGAAGAACCTTGAATTCCTGCCGTATCGCAAAGAAAAGCTTCTTCAACTCTTCCGGCGGCAGCAGGCTCGGCGTTCCGCCGCCCATATAAATGGAATCAACCGTCTCCGGTACCTCTGTGCCCTGCTCCGCCGCATACGCCCGAAATGAGCGCACATCCTCACCGATCCGCTCCACGTAGCGCCCCATCTGCCCCGCGGAAAACACGCCAGAAGCAAAGTTGCAATAAGTGCACTTTGACCGGCAGAACGGGACCGAGATGTAAATGCCTGAATGCATAGATTTGTTAAAAGGTGCTTCTATGGCGCATAAATCCTGCATCAATTATAGAATCAGAGTCTATGCTTAAACGCGCGGTGATTACAGGCATGGGCGTGGTAAGCCCCAACGGAATAGGAAAGACCGCTTTCTGCCGGGCCATTCTGGACGGCAAGAGCGGCGTAAAACTTATCTCCAGTTTTGATACGAAAGACCTTCCGGTAAAGATCGCAGGCGAAATTCAGGACTTCAACGAGCTCGACTGGATTGAAGCGCGCGAGCGAAAGCATGTTTCCCGCTGCGTGCCGCTGGCCGTCGCCGCGTCGACGGAAGCATTGAAAGATGCCGGTCTTGATCCCGAAAAAATGCCGCTCGAAGCCAAACGCGAGATCGGGGTGGTGCTGGGCACGGGCGGTGGCGCGCATGATTTTTCTGATGCGCAATACCATAAGTATTACGCCGGCAACGTCAAGCAGATCAGCATTTTCAGCATTCCCAGCGGGACCATGGGTACCATGTCCAGCGAGATCAGCATGCGTTTCGGCTTTCGCGGCCTGAGCCACGTAGTGACCAGCGGCTGCACTTCGTCCACCGACGCGATTGCTTACGCCACGCGCCAGCTCCAGCTTGGCACGCTGCCCATGATGCTTGTCGGCGGCGTGGATTCGCCTCTGGCCTGGGGCATTCTCAAGGGCTTCACGTTTATGCGCATCATGACGGAATCCTGGAACCACGCGCCGGAGCGTGGGTCGCGTCCGTTCAATCTCGATCGTGATGGCTTTGTCGTGGCTGAAGGCTCATGGATGTTTGTCCTGGAAGAGTACGAGCATGCGCGCGCCCGCGGCGCGCAGATCTATGCGGAGATCGCCGGGTACGGCTCGACCTGTGAGGCTTTCCATCGCGTGCGATTGCAGGAATGCGGCGAAGAGCCCGCACGCGCTATTGGTCTGGCGATGAAGGAAGCAGGCGTCTCAGCAGAGAATATTCAGTATGTAAACCTGCACGGCACCTCGACTGATTTAAATGACCGCATTGAGACCCGCGCGCTCAAGCTGGCGCTGGGCGACCATGCTTACAAGGTCCCGATGTCGGCGCTCAAATCCCAGATTGGACATCCGCAAGGCGCGTGCGGCGCTGCGGGTGTCGCCGCTACGCTGATCGCCATGCAGCACAACCAGATTCCTCCCACTATCAACCTGGAAAAACCCGATCCCAACTGCGACCTTGATTATGTGCCTGAAATCGGCCGCGCGGCCCAGATAGAACATGCGGTCTGCAACTGCATTGCTTTTGGATCAAAGAATTCGGCGTTGGTGCTGCGGCGGGTAAGCTAACCAGAGACGTAGCATGTTGTTTCTCTACAGTTGTCTGAATCGTGACGCTGCGGCTAACGTATCGACAAGTTTTCCTATTTCTCCGCGCATCTCACTGAATCTTTTGCCCTGCTCCTATACTCAATATCTCTTTGCGGCTCACGTTGAAAAGCAACTCAATCCGCCCGCGCACAGCTTGCTTTAAAATAGTTCACAAAGCGTTACTCAGAAAACGTCTCTCAGAAAAACATGGCCCAGGAAGAAGAAGTACTAGGTAAAGCGTATGACAGCCGCCTGATGAAGCGGCTGCTGGGTTATTTGCGGCCATATAAATGGCAGGTCGTGGTCGCGCTGGTGTCCATCGTCCTCAAGGCCGGCGCGGACGTGCTGGGCCCATTTCTCACCAAGACCGCCATCGATAAATATCTTTCTTCCGCCGCCCATCACAGCATTCTTGACCGTTTTCTCAGCCCGCTTCCGCTGGTCGGCATTGCCCAACTCGGCTTCGCCTATCTCACGCTGCTCCTGATCAGCTTTGGACTGGAATACACGCAGACGTATCTCATGCTGTGGACAGGGCAGAAAGTCATGTTCGATTTCCGCAGCCAGATCTTTCGCCACCTGCAGCACATGCACATCGGGTTCTATGATCGGAATCCCGTCGGCCGGCTGGTAACGCGCGTCACCACAGATGTGGACGCGCTGAATGAAATGTTTACCTCCGGCGTGGTTGCGATCTTTGAAGATATCTTCGTTCTTGCCGGGATCGTTCTCATCATGCTGGGGATGAACTGGTGGCTCGCGCTGATCACCTTTGCCGTGCTGCCGCTCATCTTCTGGGCCACAATGGTCTTTCGCAAGTCCGTGCGCGACTCTTACCGCCGCATTCGCACTGCCATTGCCCGCATCAATTCTTACCTGCAGGAGCACGTCACCGGCATGATGGTGCTGCAGCTTTTCAATCGAGAAAAGCGCGCCTACCGCAGCTTTGATCGCGTCAACGCCCAGCATATGGACGCGTATAAAGACGCCATCCTGGCTTACGCCCTCTACTATCCGGTGGTGGAAATCCTTTCCAGCATTGCCATTGCCATGGTGATTTATTTTGGCGGATTCGGCGTGTTGCGCGGCGCTGTCACCATTGGCGTGCTCACGGCGTTCATGCAGTACGCGCAACGCTTCTTCCGACCAATCCAGGACCTGAGCGACAAATACAACATTCTGCAGAGCGCCATGGCCTCCAGTGAGCGCGTTTTCAAATTGCTGGATACACCGGTTGAAATCACGTCGCCTGCTCTGCCCCAAAAGGCTGAAGGCAAGGGCCGCATTGAGTTTGATCACGTCTGGTTCGCTTACCGCAAAGTTGAAACCGACGATGACGGCCACACGGCAATGAAAGCCGCCTCCAACGGCCATGGCGTGATCGATTCCAAATCTGAAGCCGGCTTCGAAACAAGAAACGAAACCAAAGCTGAAACTTACGACTGGATCCTGCGCGACGTCTCTTTCACCATTGAACCCGGCGAGACGGTGGCGATCGTCGGCCATACAGGCGCGGGCAAAACGACAATCATCTCGCTGCTCATGCGCTTTTACGATATTCAAAAAGGCGCAATCCGCATTGACGGCGTCGATATCCGCCAGATGGACCTCAACGACTTGCGCCGCCGTTTTGGCGTTGTGCTGCAAGATCCGTTCCTCTTCACCGGCTCCATTGAAAACAACATCCGCCTGGGCACCTCCTGGATCACCGACGAAGACATAGAAACAGCCGCAGAAAACGTAAACGTGGCTGATTTTATCCGCAACTTGCCTGAAGGCTTTAAGGCTCCTGTGCTGGAGCGCGGTAGCACCATGAGCACCGGCCAGAAACAGCTCATCTCATTTGCTCGCGCGCTGGCGCACAATCCTAAAATCCTTGTGCTCGACGAAGCCACTTCCAGCGTAGATACTGAAACCGAAATTCGCGTGCGTGAAGCCCTAACCCGCATGGTGGAAGGCCGCACATCGGTCATCATCGCGCACCGTCTGTCTACCATCCAGCGCGCGGATAAAATTATCGTGATGCACAAAGGCCACGTCCGCGAGATCGGCAGCCACCAGCAGTTGCTGGGCCAGCGCGGAATTTACTGGAAACTTTACCAACTGCAATATAAAGACCAGGAACTGGGAGTGCCTCAGCCCCAGGTGGGCGCAGACAACTAAAAAAGCCTCGATTTACTGATGTCCGTTTGCCTGAAATGATGCCATAATATGCTGAGCAAAACGCCTCGGCGAGAAACCCGCAACGAAAATATAGAGAGCAAGGCCTGTGTTCCAAATGAAATGGATGTTTTCTCGCGCGGTTGCCGCGGTGATCGCGCTCTTCTTGTCGATAGCCTCCACGGCCACGGCCGGAGCGCAGCCTTTGGGCCATCCGGCAACCCCGGAGAGGCTGAATGCCGCGTTTACCAGCTTGAAAGCGGCACCCAACAACCGGACGGCACAACACCGTTACCTGAAAGCATTTCCGCGAACGTATAAGAAGTTTCAATCGTATTTCGGCCCGGGCGGTGAGCTGGCCGATGGAAATGAATGCGATTACATCTTCGCGCTTTCTGCCTTGCAGAGCCATCATGTGGCTGAAGTGGGTACTCTGCTGGTCCAGTTAAGCAAAGACGCCGAATATCAGGGCAATGCGCCCAGCTGCCTGCACAACGTTATGGCAAACTATGGCAGCCATTTCACTAAATCATTTGCCGTTTACCTTCACCAGCTTTCACCCCAGGAACGCGCGCAGTTGATCAACTTTCTGGCGGACGTTGAATCGGCACACTACCCTGAGTACAAGGCCATTATCCAGAACCTGAAAGGCCTGAAAGAATCCGACCTGGCCAAAGAATTCCAGCAGGCGGAACGATCCAGGCAATCTCGCAGGTAAGCCCATTCCGGGGACGTAGGCGCGACGGCTGTGGCTTTGCCTCTTCCGGATCAGTGTCATCCGTGTAAATCAGTGGTGCCTTTCCGATCTCGGGCCATGATCCCCGCCGGGGCTGGGACGCAGCACGCTCGAGCATTTCCTCCGCGTCTCCGCCGTGAGATTTTGGGTTTGGCGTTTACAATCTCTCTTCATGCCAAAACTCTTTCGCTGTTCAACCTTTGTCGTGTTTCTTCTCCTCGCCCTGCCGTCTCTCCGCGCTCACGCCTCTGACGCACCCTACGATCTCATCATCCGCAACGGCCATATCATTGACGGCACAGGCTCGCCCTGGTATTTCGGCGCTATCGGCATTCGCGATGGGCGCATTGCGGCCATTGGTTTCATAGGTTCCGCGACGAGCAAGCACACTATCGACGCGCATGGCATGGTCGTGGCGCCGGGCTTCATTGACATGCTGGGACAATCGGAGATTACGATCCTGGTGAATCCACATCTGCCGTCAAAGATTTTTCAGGGCATCACCAGCGAATTCACCGGAGAAGGCGGCTCGGCCGCGCCACTCAATGACGCCATCATCAAGGCCGACCGCGTGAGCTATGAACACTACAAGATCACCCCGGACTGGCGCACGCTGCGGCAATATTTTGCGCGCCTGGAAAAGCAGGGGATGGGCATTAATCTGGGAACATATGTGGGCGCAACGCAGGTGCGGCGCATGGTGCTGGGCGATGACAATCTTCAGCCCACCCCGGCGCAACTGGAACAGATGAAAGCACTGGTACGCGATGCCATGCGCGACGGTGCCGTCGGCGTTTCAACTTCATTGCAATATGCGCCTGCTCCTTACGCTACAACGGAAGAGCTGATTGCGCTGGCAGCAGAAGCAGCAAAATCCGGCGGCATCTATGCCACTCACATGCGCAGTGAAGGCTCGGCCATTACCGCCGCCATTGATGAGGCGATCCGCATTGGGCGCGAGGCAAAGATTCCGGTTGAGATCTGGCACATCAAGGCCGCGGGCAAACCGCAATGGGGACAGATGCCGCAGATCGTCGCCCAAGTCGAGAAGGCACGCGCTTCAGGCGTGGACATCAGCGCCAACACTTATGCTTATCCCGCATGGTTCAATTCGTTCTCGGCGTTTATTCCGCCCTGGGCGCATGATGGCGGCGATGCCAAACTGGTGGAGCGGCTCAAAGATCCAGCGCTGCGTGCGCGAATCCGCAAGGAGATGGAAACACCCTCCAATGACTGGGACAATGAATGGCAGGAGATTGCCGGGCCTGAGGCAATTCTGGTCAGCGTGGTGCAGAACCCGCAACTCTTGCCGCTGCAGGGCAAGTCGATCGCCGAGATCGCCAAACTGTGGAACAAAGACCCGTTCGATACGATCTTTGATCTCCTGATCCAGGATAACGCTTTCACCCAGGTTGCCGTTTTCGGGATGTCCGAGCCTGACGTATCGCTGGCGCTCCAGCAGCCGTGGGTTTCAGTGGATAACGATTCGCAAGGCACCGCGCCTGATGGCTTGCTGGGCCAGGAGCATCCGCATCCGCGAGCCTATGGGACTTTTCCGCGCATTCTGCGTAAATACGTTCGTGAAGAAAAGAAGTTGAAGCTGGAAGAGGCCATCCGCAAATTCTCAGCGCTGCCGGCACAGCGCATGCGCCTGGCCGACCGCGGCGTATTGAAAGCAGGCATGTGGGCCGATGTAGTGATCTTTGATCCGCAGACCATCACCGACCGCGCAACGTTTGAGAATCCCAACCAGCTTTCTCAAGGCATGCAATATGTGCTGGTGAACGGCGTGCCGGTGATCGACGGCGGAAAGGCAACAAATGCCCTGCCGGGAAAGGTGCTGAGGGGGCCGGGATATCAGCCGTAGTCTTTTCTGAAATCTCGACCCTGAGTTTGAGCCGCTTTGCGGTGTGACCGGAGCGGGAGTTCGCAGGCGCAATCCTGAGCGAAAGGATCTCTTGCGGCAAGGGGAGAAACCGCTCGAGGACGCCGATACGAAGTGAAGGTTCTTCGAGCTTGATTTGCAGCGTGCAGATCAGTGCTATCAGCGGTGATCAGTGGTAAGGTTTTCCGATGGCTACCAGTACGTCAAACTAACCTTATCCAGCCAGACAGAATATGGCGCACCGGTCAGGTTCGCGTCTGATTGATACGCAACGTCAACCCCGCTGTTGGAATCGGACGTATGCGGCATGCTCAGGTTCACGATCTGCCGCACGCCATCCACTGTCACGGCGGTAAATATCACATTGCCGCCGGGTTGGCGCTCAAACTCCCAAACCAGATGCACCCATGTCTTTGCCGGCGGGTCCGCACACGTGGCGGCAGATCCCACCCACTTGAAGCCCACCGGGTCCCATACGCGCCAGGTATGAGCGCCGGCAAGATCGCACTGCGTGGAAAAGTTATAGCGTCCGCCATTGGCGCTCTGGGTCACGTTGAACTCCAGCGCTTGCGCAGCGGCCGGATTATCCACGTAAAAGTTCAGGTCATAAATAAAATGCGTCGCGCTGTTTTGCGCGCCCAGCGCTTTGAACCACAGCGCGCCGCCAAACGGCTTTGTTCCGGACAGCAAGGTGAACCTGGCAGAAGATCCGCTGAGAGACGGCGCCGCAACGCCCTGGGCCATAGAAAATACTGCTACCGGCGTTCCGGTGCATGAGCCAAAGCAGGATTGCCAGCCGCCAATCTTCTGTATGTCAGGAATGGTTTTCGCGCTGGGATTGGTGGTACCGGGAGAAGGCAATGGTGCCGGTGACGGCGAAGGCGCCACTGCGGCGCTCTGCGTCGATGCGGCATGGCCGCCGCACCCGGCAACCGCAGTGATAGCCGCGAAGGTAATGATGACAAGACTCGGGCGTAGCAGGTTCTTCAATTTCTCCATGTAGGGAACTCTCTCAGAGTGGGCAAGATTTACGGGTGACGTTCTATACAGCCTATAGAGAAGCAGAATAGATGCGGGATTTTTATAGGGCGGCGTCTTTGGGATTAAGCAGCTCTGCTTACTTCCGGAACTTCCGATCTTGGTGCCGTGACAAGTCGCATTTAATTTAGAGCGCATCTATTTAGAAATGCCCTCCATCGCTTCAGGCACGCTTTTTCCCATCGACAATCTGCCTGACGGTCTGCTCTATCAGCCTGATTTTCTGGGCGAAGCCGAAGAAGCGGATCTGATTAGCATCTTCCGCGAGCTGCCTTTTCAGGCATTTGATTTTCACGGCTACACGGCCAGGCGTCGCGTGTTGGAATTTGGTCTGGAGTATGACTTCACCACGCGCAGGGCTACGCCGACTCAAAGCTTTCCGGAATTTCTGTCTTCCGTGCGTGAGCGGGCAGCGCAGTTCGCGGGCATTTCCGCTTCAGATCTGGTGGAAGGCATGGTGACGGAGTATTCTCCCGGCGCGCCAATTGGCTGGCATCGCGACGCTCCACAGTTTGGTACGATCATCGGCATTTCACTGGCCAGCGTGTCGCGCATGCGCTTTAAGCCATACAAAGCGGAAGGCAAGCCGGTGGCCCTGACGCTTGAACGGCGTTCCATCTACCTGATGCGCGGGCCGGCACGCTGGAGATTCCAGCACAGTATTCCAGCTGTAAAAGAACTGCGTTATTCCATCACCTTCCGCACTTTGCGCAGCCGGGAAAGCAAGACTGAAGCTGCTTAGTTTATCGATCCATTAGAACCTGATTTTCGTCGTGCGATTTATTTGCCGAGCGAAGCCATATCAATCACAAAGCGGTATTTCACGTCGCTGCGCAGCATGCGCTCATAGGCTTCGTTGATTTTCTGGATCGGAATCACCTCGACGTCGGCGGTAAGTTTGTTCTGGGCGCAGAAATCGAGCATTTCCTGCGTTTCCGGAATTCCGCCGATGAGCGACCCTGCGATCTCGCGGCGTTTGAAGATCAGATTGAAGATCTCAATGCTGGGCGGTTGCGGTGGCGCGCCGACCAGGGTGAGTGTTCCGTCGCGCTTGATCAGGGCCAGATAGGCGTTTAGATCGTGCGGTGCGGAGACGGTATCAAGAATAAAGTCAAAGCTGCCAAGGTGGCGGTCCATCTCATTCTGGTTTTTTGAGACCACTACTTCATCCGCGCCCAGCCGCTGCGCGTCCTCTTTTTTATTCGGCGACGTCGTAAACAGCACCACGTGCGCACCCATGGCATTGGCCAGCTTCACTCCCATATGTCCCAGGCCGCCTAGGCCCACAATGCCCACTTTCTGCCCTTTGCTCACTTTCCAGTGGCGCAGCGGAGAATACGTTGTAATGCCGGCGCAAAGCAGCGGTGCCACTCCGGCAAGATTGCTCTGGTCCGGTACATGCAAAACAAAATGCTGGTCCACCACAATGTTCTTCGAATAGCCGCCATACGTCATGCCGCCCAGAAATTTGTCCGGTGAGTTGTATGTGCCGGTAAAGCCAGTGTCACAATACTGCTCCAAGCCGGCCTGGCAGTTAGCGCAGCTACGGTCAGAATCCACCATGCATCCCACGGCGGCAATGTCGCCAACCTTGAACCCCTTAACATCGCTGCCTACGGCGGTCACTCGGCCAACAATCTCATGTCCCGGCACCACCGGATACGTTGTGCCGCTCCATTCATTACGGACCGTATGCAGGTCAGAGTGGCACACGCCGCAGTAAATAATTTCAAGCTGCACGTCCTCAGGCAGCGGCTCGCGACGGGCAAAAGAAAATGGCGCAAGCTGCGCACTGGCCGAGGTGGCCGCATAACCAACGGTCTTGATTTTTGCCGGAACTGCTGCAACAAGCGTGGTGGACATTATTCTTATCTCCTATGGATGGCTGATGAATTGTGAAACGGCCTATCAATGCAAAAAATTTTGAATGTAAGCTTTGATGCAAAGCGACGAATGCAGAATTTGTTGCGATTGCCGGATTGCTCGTGCGCCGTCGGGACTCGCGAGAATGTACTTTCTCCGATTACCTATTTATGGATGTGCAAGCGCACTCCGGGGATTCACCGATTGACCGACTTTAAATCTTCGCCATGAACCGATGTCCAGATTTCCCGATGTCCGGATTTTTCGATCCCCGCTGCTTCGATCACCAGATCACCCGATCTCCGGTAATGCCTTAGTTTGAGGCAAATGTCTATCTCTGTCTTCCTGAGCGAGTCCGAGGGAGCTTGCGACCGGGACGAGTCGAAGGACCGGAGAATGCCTCCTCTGCCATGCCGCGTCAGGGAATTCTACCCAAGCTGCTTCCTCTTCCTAATCTATGAAAACAATTATTTGAGCAGAAGAATTTTGAGAGAACTCCTCTGAAACAGAATTGTGAGGCACACATCCTCGGGATGCTTCGACTCTGCGCTCGCCCCGAAAGCGGGAACTCGCGCGCCGCTCAGCAAGACAGATCAGAAAGAGTTTGGTCAAACCGAGACATTACCGATCTCTTCCTGATTTGACAGCTTCAGCAAACCCTTTAAAATAGATGAGTATTTCCCGTCGCAAGCGCCGGTGTTTGTCTGGCGCCTCATTCAATGCCGAAGTGGCGGAATTGGCAGACGCGCATGGTTCAGGTCCATGTACTCGCAAGGGTGTGGGGGTTCGAGTCCCTTCTTCGGCACTTTCAAATCTTTTAATATCAATATGTTACGGTAAACCAGCTCATTCTCCAACAGATTGAGCCACACCTCAAGTCATTGCAAATACGAGCTTTTATCCGGTACTGTGGCTCAGAGTACAACACTCTGAGCGCGCCGCCTGATTGCTCCATCAGAAAACTCAAGCCCTTAAGTCACTTTGCAGCAGGCGGGAGAGCGAATCGCTGATGTAAGCATCGCACAATTTCAAATGCCGTTTTGAAAGCTTTCGAATGCATCCTATTTTTGGTATCGTAACAGCCGTCCTGGACGGTTTTGCAGGAACTGAGCCACAGCTATAAAGTCTCGCGAGTGCGTTAAGGAACCTCCGAACTCTACGAGCGCAAGAACACTCATCGCACCCCACGTCTGCGTAGGAGCACTGAGGGCGGAGGCGGACACGATCTAGATCTTCATTCGAACCGAGGACAATGTTGCAACACAAAGATCCAACTGAGCTGGGTCAAATCTTCAAGGAGTTGTTCGACTCGGCCACCCCTGTACCTCGCTGTGTTGAACTATCTCGTCGTGGCCTTGCCCTCATCGATCAGACAAGGGAGCCACGCAGATGGGCGGCTCTTCTGCTCAAGCTGGGCCAAAATCTACTCAAGAATCCAGCGGGTGATCGAGTCAAAAACTTGGAGGAGGCGATCGATTCTCATCAACGGGCGCTGCAGATATTAACCGCGCAGGCGCTGCCCAAAATATGGGCGGACGGGATGGTGACCTTGGGCAATGCTTACCAACAGCGGCCCAGCGACGATCGGGTCGAGAATCTAGAGCGGGCAATTGAGTCGTATGAGCGAGCGCTGGAGGTGTTCCAACAACACGGCATGCTAATAGAGTGGGCGGGAACCATTATGAATCTTGGAACAGCCTATAAGAACCGTCTCCGGGGGGAGAAGGCAGAGAATCAGGAGCGAGCCATTCAAGCCTACCAAGAGGCACTGAAAATATTCACGCCATACAATGCGCCTGCAAACTGGGCAGGAGCCATGTTAAGTGTCGCAACCGTCTACAGAACCCGCGTCCGTGGTGAACGACAGGAGAATTTCGAGTTGGCAATCAATGCCTGCCAGCACGCTTTAGAAGTGTTCACGCGAAAACGTTCACCCCTAGACTGGGCGCGAGCAATAAATGAGTTGGGGCTATGCTTCGAAGGCCGCCTGCATGGCAACCGTTCCGACAATTTGGAGCGAGCTATTCAATCGTACCGGCAGGCATTAGAGGTGTTCACGCAACGAGACACGCCCTCAGAATGGGGCGCAGCGACCATTAATCTGGCAACTGCCTTCGCCGACCGAGTGCATGGCAACCGTGCCGAGAATGAGGAGCAAGCTCTCCAGGCGTATTGCGAAGCACTACAAGTGTTCACCGAACGAGACTCTCCCATGGAGTGGGCTTCTGCAGTTCTTGGCATGGCGACTACCTACGCGAAGCGCCTAAATGGTGAGCGAGCTGCAAATCAGGAGCAAGCCATTGCCGCCTACCAGAAGATATTACAAGTGAGAACACGTGAGTCTGCTGCGTTAGATTGGGCCCTGGCATCGGCGAATCTCGCTAATACATACATTGAACGCCTTCGCGGCGACCAGGCCGAAAATCAAGAACGGGCAATCGATGCCTACCAACATGCGATCCAGGTATATACACAGGAAGGCATGAGTATTGAGTCGGCACGCGCGATGAATAGCTTGGGGTTGGCCTACAAAAATAGACTTCGCGGGAACAGAGCCACGAATCTGGAGCGGGCAATCGAGATTTTCTATCAGTCACAGGAGCTCTATGCGCAACAGAAGAGCTCAAGCGAATCCGGAATGCCAATGATCAATTTAGCAAGTACCTATTTGGAGCGGGCGCGTGGTGACAAGGCCGAAAATATTGAGCGGGCAATCGAAGCATGCGAGAGAGCACTCGCGACTTTCGTAAACAACGATACAGAAAAGTGGGGGATAGCAATTGCGATCTTGGGTGGAGCGTACGCAAAGCGCCTGCGCGGAGATCGGGATACAAACCTGGCACACTCCATCGACGCCTACAAGGAGGCGTTACGAGTGCTCACACCGGTAAAAGTACCCAAAGAATGGGCCACAACTAAGGTGAATCTCGCAATTGCATACTCAAAGCGCGTTTTAGGCGATCCGGCGGAAAACTTAGAGCGGGCGATCGAACTCTGTCGGCAAGCACTAGATGTATTCTCGCTGGAGGCTTGGCCGGTTGAGCACCGATCAACCCAGATAAATTTGGCATATATGTATTTTAAGGGTAGGCGCTGGTCGGAAGCGGCATCAGCGTATCAAACAGCTTTGTCCGTTCACGAAGATCTTTATCAGCTGGCCGTTACAGAGGAATCGCGCCGGGCTCTGCTGCGAGTAATGCGCCCAGTTCCCGCAAATCTAGCCTATTCCCAGGCTAAATTGGGAAATATCAAAGAAGCCGTTCTTGCATTCGAACTTGGGCGCGCACGAACCCTGGCCGAAGCCTTGGCACTCGATGAGGCTCCAATGGATTTGCTGTTGCCTGAGGAACGAAGTGTGTTCGACGAGGTGCGAACGCGCATTAGGCAACTCCAACTTGCAGCTCGTTCCCAAGATTATGAGACTTCCCGGCGAGACTTCGTCAAACTGACAGAGCAGTTGCAAAAGGCCTACGGAGACCTCCAGGCACTTGCAGTACGCATTCGAGAACATCTCCCTGAGTTCCTCTCGATTCCAACTTTATCTGACATTCAAACCGCCGCGGCAGATGCTCCGTTGGTCTATCTCATAAGCACGGAGGCGGGCGGGCTGATGCTGGTCGTGACGGCAGACGGTGGAATACATAGTTTGGAGCTCCCAGGGCTGATAAAGGAAACGGTAGAACAAAAAGCGATCGATCTTTTCGCTAAATACAACCAGTGGCTCATCGCACCTGGAAATCAGCCAGTTCGAAAGGCTTGGCAGGATGCTTTGGACAACACACTACATTGGCTCTGGGTTGTGGGGGTGGATCATATTCTAAACACTGTTTCACCAAACAAGGAGTTAGTGCTCATTGCTGGGGGGGCACTGGGTTTGTTCCCAGTGCACGCCGCATGGAGAGAGAACACATCAACCCCAACGGGTCGTGATTACGCGCTGGATTTCATAACCTTTACATACGCCCCTAGTGCCTGTGCGTTGCTCGCGGCAAAGAAAAAATCTAAGCTCGCTTCCTCTGATGGTCTCCTGGCAATACAAGAGCCACAGCCAGTTGATGGTAGCCGGCTCCCTAGTTCAGCAAGTGAGATTAGGATTGCCGTCTCGACATTTCAGCGTCATCGTGTACTCCGCCACGAAGCCGCCACGCGAGATGCTGTCATGGCCTTGATGCCTGAATATCCGATCGTACATTTTTCTTGCCATGCCCGTGCCGATATCGATCAGCCGCTTTCGAGCGGATTTCTGATGGCCAATAGCGAGGTTCTGACTTTACGCGATCTTCTGCATCTCCGTCTGCCTTTGGCCCGGTTGGCTCTTCTGTCTGCATGCGAGACTGGCATACCGGACGTAGAATTGCCTGACGAAGTAATTAGCCTTCCGGCTGGATTGTTGCAAGCAGGAGTCGCCGGGGTAGTAGCGTCATTGTGGTCTGTTGCCGACATCAGCACCATGCTATTGATGACCCGATTCTACGAGCTGTGGCGCGGCAAAAACCATAGGCCCTACGAAGCACTCAGGCAAGCACAGAAGTGGGTCAGGGATACCACGAATGAAGACAAAGTTAGATACCTTCGTACCTTAATGTCCGACCAAATCATGGAGGGTGCGGACCAGCAGTTTTTTCAGCCTCTCGAACGGCTCAATGAACGATCTGGTAACAAATGCGATTTTGCTCATCCACACCACTGGTCTGCGTTCCAGTATGTGGGAATTTAATCGCAAGCGCATACAATTAGCTCTCACCATCCTCAGGGTCGGTGCAAATAACTCGACGAACTAGGAGGTCCCGCTCATGTCTCTATCGTTGTGGTTTGACGGGGTTCCGGTGTTAGGCAAACTTCCTCCAATTCAAGCAGCTGCCAAACTGCGGGAAATCGGTGACAAGGAAACTGCAGAAGTCATAGAGAGTTCAGAAATCGATGTAGTTCGAAGTAGTGTAATCGGTGGTTGGCTTGAGAGTCTATGGCCCTCGAATGAGAAACCGTGGCGCCACACTTCCCATACTTTTGGTTACCTAGGCCCATCCGCACCCGGAGGCAATTTCATTCCCATCCACCACGCAGGCAACATCGTGCCGGATATTACGCTGAGAAACAAACGTATCAGGATCACTCTTGACCGGCTCCGTGTGGGGGCGTATCCAGGGGGCGGCACACATCGGGTCCTGTTCGATTTCTATGCGCAAAATCAAGTTCCCACTAATGTCGAGCATCTTCATTTTGCTGCCACATATCGCGTAAGAGAAGGAGAACAGGCGGCCATCATTGGCTATCCTCTCTTCTCAGGTCTGAACGTGGGCACTGAGGGTGTGGCGTTCAAGTGCTTCACAGTCAACGTAAAAAACGACGAGGACGAGGCCTTCCTAGATTTTCTTGAGTCTGATGTCTTCAAGGCGGGCCTCAAACTCGTTTCGACTGCACAACCTGCGATAGGTCCACTTTCCCAAATGGCTTTAGGGCTCACCAAGACTATCGCGGGACGCCATAAGAATGTACCCGTTCAGGACTTTTACATGGGTCTAGATTTCAGCACTATTCCGACCCGAGCACGTCTGGCGGAGGGTGCCTACTTAGCAGTTCAAATTCCTGAGAGTTTGGAGACAACCTGGAACTGGACCGACTGGGTCTTTGATCCATCAACTGGGCAGGTCGTGAACCGGGCCGAGGGCAAGCGGCTGATTCCATTCAATTATCTTGTGTTTAGCGTTAGCCGCTACACAGAGGGCCGTTGATATTCGCTTGTTGTGGGTCACGAAAAATGAAGAGACTTGCAGGCCAGTCTTGGATTCAACAGTTGCTACACAGAACAGGTTCGGAAAACGTGACCAATACGTGACTTATCGACCCTCGCAGACCTCACCGGACAAACAGAGCGCATCGGCGAAACCCTTTACTCTTACCCAGGGATGCCGCCAGGTGCTCGATGAAGAGCTAATCCCTAAGGTCACGCGACGACCCCTTCTTGCACTACAATTTCCTGACTCTTTCAGCGAGTCATTGGGCTCCGGCCACCCTATGGCCGCAAAACTGCTACATAATTTCACCTATGGTTGAAGACCTTTATACTTTCTTAGGGCCACAGGCTTCAACTACCAGCCGTCGTCAGAACCCGTCGCGCCCCAGAAACTGATTAGATAAGGGCGAAGGCTTTCACCGACCCTGTATGTTCTTTGGTTGAGGACCAAGATCATCTGGGTCAGGAGAAACCTTCATGACGATCGTTAGGCGTGACTTCCATCCCAGTTGGCAACAAATTGCGGTTTTTGACACGGAAACGGGAGAAGTGAGGGAATGCAAGCTCATCAACGGAAACGGAGACGCCGAACGGTTCTATCGGCAGTTGTCGTCTCCCAGTTTGATCGGAATTGAAGCCTGCGGCAATAGCCAGTGGTTCGTGGACCTGCTGCAGCGGTTGGGGCACGAAGTTTGGATTGGAGATGCGGCCCAGATTCGAGCCAGTTACGTGCGCAAGCAGAAGACCGACCGGCTGGGGGATGCGGCAACCATCGCCGCGGTATTGGACAGAGTCCGCGAAGCAACGGTTTTTGAAACAGCAAGGAAGACGGTCTGTGAGACCTTAAGACCAGCTACCTAGTCGAGCCGGTTTCGACGGGTTTTTGGAACGGCAGACCCGTGTGGTTAGAGAAACCGACTACCAGCATGCGACTGGGTTGGAAGCTTCTGCTTGGCCAGAACGGGCTCAAAACACCAGTGCTTCATGTAGTTGCGCAGAACAACCCTTCCTGTCCATCCTGTCCATAAAATGGGGAAATTGGTTCTATTGGGCAGACAGGGCGGAAAGGGCAGACAGGGCGGAAATCAAAGAATCGCCTGTATTCATGCGCATTTGAGGCTATGTTTCTTGAGAATCAGAGATTTGCGAAAACAGGGGCACTTCGAGTCCCTTCTTCGGCACTTTAAATTATTTGAAGTCAATGTGTTACGGCCATGTCCGTTCTTCAATAGGCGTCAAGCCATTGCAAAATATGCGCATTTCTCCGGTGCGATGTCTCAGAGTACAGTGCTCTCACCCCATAAGCATTGGATCTATTTCATCCAGGCATATTCGGCGCTGTTTCCAGGCAAATTGAAAGGAGAAGTCTCATGTACGCTGGATTAATTCGCTAGGGAATTACAGTTTCGAGAGCGAAAGATAATGACGCGATGCTGCGTCTAAGAATTTCATAGACAATGCTGCATCCTGTTGATTCTTAGCGGCTGCGGGGCGTTTCGCACAGTGTCCGCTCCCTATCTAATGTCAGCGTTGAATCGGCTTCACCAATCCTCGGTTAGAAGTCTTTAAGTTTAGAAATCGATTGGATAATTTCAGATGAATAATCTGTTCCCACCAAGTGGCCTGTTATAGGTGGCTTTCGGCGACGAAGCTTGGTATAAATCTCAACAACTTAGCAATGAAATACAGCTCTCTCTCTTGCGACGAGTTGGTACGCGCCTGTGCCGAATCAAAAGACCCTGAAGCATGGGAGGAATTTGTCTGCCGTTTCGAAAGACCTATCAGAATAGCTGTTTGGAAAGTCGCACAGCGATACAAAAAAAACAATAGCGCGTTAATCCAGGATCTGGTTCAGGATACTTTCACCAAAGTCTGTGACGATAACTGCCGCCTGTTGCGCCAATTCAAGCCCACTCATCAGAATGCATTCTTTGGAATGCTCAGTATTGCCGCAGCCAATGTGGCTCGCGACTATTTCCGTGCAAGCCATTCTAGTAAACGAGGTTCGGGCCAGGAGAATATTGGGCTTGATGAGGCGAGTGTTTTTATTGTCGCGACTTCCTCGGGATCTGATCATATGGAACGTCAGGTTTTATTGCAGGAGTTGGACAAAATCCTGCGCAGCATCTGCTCCGAAGAGCGGGACCGTGAAATATTCTGGCTCCACTATCGCCGGGGACTTACGGCCGGTGACATCGCTAAAATCAACCACTACGGTCTTACCGCTAAAGGAGTAGAAAGCATCTTGCACAGACTCCGGACACAATTACGGACAAAACTTGCGGAGCGGCCACTCAATAATCCCTCAAATCGGTCCGGAGCTGAAGGAATTCAGGACGAAAATACGTTGTCCCAAGGAGAAGGGCAGCTATGAGACCAGCGGACGAACATTTGAATCCGCAGGAATTCGAGGTGCTGCTCTTTGGAGCAGTTGATTCCGGTAGTAGCAGCAATGTCGACGGCGTTCTGCGAGAACAGGCAGAGCAGCACCTTAACGGGTGTGCTGTTTGTCGATCCATGGCTGAAAGATACCGCGATGCTGAAAAGATACTGGAGACGCTCGAGAGCGGCCATAAAGCTTCGAAAAACAAAGATCAAGTTCTGACTCGCGGTCCTGATTGTCCGGCCGACGAAGCCTGGTTCCATTTAGCCGCAGGACTCCTGCAGGAGGATGAGGCGGAACGAAATGTGAAGCATGCCGTAACCTGCGACCGGTGTGGACCAGTTTTGAAGGAAGCAATGGAAGATTTGACGCAAGAGATGACGGTGGAGGAGCAGGAGGCGTTTTCTGCTTTGCATGCGCCCTCCTCCAACTGGCAGGCCAAGCTGGCCGGACAACTGGCTGAGCAGAGCTGTGGAAGTACTTCCGTATTGAAATTGGCGGGCCCGGGGAGAAACAGAAAAAGAGCCCTTTTGGGTTGGCCGCTCGGATGGGCATGGGCAAGCGGGTTGGTACTGGCAATAATTGCCACCTGGACTGGAATCAGGCTCACACGCACACCCGACGTGAACGGCTTATTGGCCCAAGCGTATACCAAGTCAAGAACAATTGAGATGAGGATGCCAGGCGCGGCTTATGCCCCGATGCAGTCGGAGCGAGGCAGCGCGAATCGTGACCTGCCCGCGGAGTTCTACCGCGCCGAAGACATTATTAAGACTCAGTTTGCAAGTCATCCCCAGGATCCTGCGTGGCTGCAAGCTCAGGCCCGCGCTGATCTTCTCCAATGGCGTTACGATGCCTCCCTGAAAGAATTGGAAAATGCATTAATGCTGCGACCCAATGATCCAGGGTTGCTTTTGGATAAAGCTATTGCCTTGTTCGAGCGTGCTCAAGATGCAGGTCCTAACGCATCCATCGATTATGGCGAAGCTGCGGAAGACCTTGCCGAAGTGTTGAAGAAGGATCCTGACAATACGGTTGCGCTCTTTAACCGGGCCATTCTTTACGAAAGATTGAACTTGCCCAATGAAGCAGTCAAAGATCTGGAACGCTATCTCGAAAAAGATCAACAAGGGGCCTGGGCAAATGATGCCCGGCAACGGCTGGAACGGTTAAAAAAAATGATCCAGGCCCACGATGAAGCTTTGAAGGATCCGTTGTCTGGTCCTGCCATGTTTGTGCGTCGTATGGGCGAACCGGGAGGCATGGATCAGCTTAATAAAAGAATAGAAGAGTATCAGGAACTGGCAATTCAGGAATGGCTTCCCCTTTTTTTTAGTCCAGGGGTGGACCAGGACGCGCGAAGAACACTTTTATCCGCCCTCCATGCGTTGGGAGCTACGCTCTCCGAACGGCATCAGGATCGCTGGATGAATGATATTTTGCTTTCTGCGGATACACCGGAGAGATATCAGGCATCGCTGTTGTTGCGAAAAGCTGTTGTGCTGGCTACTAGTGACGCTATGGGCGCCTACACCACGGCGGGCAATGCGGCACGTCTATTTCAACTGGCCCACAATCAAGCTGGTTTTTTGCGTGCCCGCCTAGAGCAGGTGCATGCTTTGCAAAGAGCGCAGCAGGGAGTCCGTTGCTTGGAAGAGTCACGGCGGCTTGTATCGAGGCTGAGTAATCTCAAGTATCCCTGGATTCGAATACAGTTGCAAATTGACAGTTGCGGCTGCTCGTCCAAAGTGGGGGACTTTGAAGGGGCAATGGCCTTTATTTCTGCCGCTGATCAAGAAGCGCACGCGGCTCAGTATCAGCTGTTGCAGCTTAGAAGCCTCGGCCTCTCCGCGGCGGTCGAGGTGCGTAAAGGAAATGTAGCGACAGGATGGGCAGCAAACCAGCAAGGTCTTGTTGACTATTGGGCGCGGCCCTACGTTGTCCCTTTGCGCGCGCAGCAATTTTATGACGCCCTGGTTTTTGCGGCGGAGGATCTGGGATATTACGACCTGGCAAAAGCATTTGCCGCAGAAGATGTGCGGGCCGCGGCAGCCAGCAACTATCCTTCGATTGAAGCTTTGACGCGCAGTCACTTGGGCAAGCTGGAGATGGGAATTGGGGAACTCAATGAGGCGGCCACGCAACTTAATCTGGCTCATCAGACTCTTTCTTCCCTGCCGCCTACCCTGGCAACCAGGGCCTATGTCGCGGACGCGGAGATCGATCTTGCCGAACTGGAGGTCCTGCATGGAGAAATGGGAAAAGCACGCGAAAGGCTCGATGCGCTTAAGCCGTCTTTAAAGGACATCGCGAGCTTTCCCATTCCGTTGAGGTTTTATCAGATCTATGCAAAAGCCCTTGCAGGCGAGCAAGACATCAGCGCCGCTGAGACAGCATACGAGCAGGCAAGAGAAATCGCTGTCCTTAACCTCAGCCAACTTACGAATTCTTTCGACAGATATTCCTGGATGCAGGAGACCTCAGGGCTGTTTCGTGATTATGTGCAGTTTGAATTGCTCGTAAGAAGAGACAACGATGCGCTAGCCATCTGGGAATGGTACCGTGCCGCGGCACTGAATAAGCACGATTCTCTCCTGCCGCCGGTTTCCAGGCTTCAACAGGTTCTTCCTCGCTTGAAGGGCCAGACGGTCCTTTCCTATGCTCTTTTGCCGCGTGGTCTTGCCGTTTGGGTATTCGATGAAAGAGGGGTCGATTCCACATTTATAGAGATCAAACGCGCGGAGCTGCTGGCTCGCACGCGAACTTTTTTGCGGAATTGCAGCGATCCTCAGTCGCCAATCCAGATTTTGAAAGACCAATCCCGTGCGCTTTACCAAATGTTTATCGCTCCTCACAAAAACAGGTTGGTATCAGGCAAGCTTCTGGCGATCGAATCGGATGAAGAATTGGGAGACGTCCCCTTCCAGGCACTTCTCGATCCGGATGGCTCTTATATAAGCGATGTTTACCCGATCATTTATTCCCGTGGCGTCTTCTTTCAGGCCGAAGCCGATGCGGAAACCGAAGTGAACGCCGCGAACATTGTGCTCGTAGTCGCTTCATCCGCTGTTGTGTCCGGGACCATCGACGAAAGCGGAATCGGTTCAGATGTGGAGACCGAGGCTGAATCTGTTGCGGGCTACTTTTCAAAAAAGCGGGTTTTATCGAATCTGGATGCCACCGTACAGAACGTGGAAGCCTTGCTGCCGGAGGCCGAGATATTTCACTATGCAGGCCATGCCGTAGCAACCGTGCGGGAAGAAGGGATTGTTCTGTTGAACCGGCAGCAAAAACCCACCGTGTGGAATGCCGATTCCGATGCCCGGCTTTTTCGGAGGTGCAGGCTGGTGGTATTGGCGGCCTGTTCCACGGGCACTTCACGAAGAGGGCTGAAAGAAACACATGGCAGGCTGGTCCATACCATCATTTCCTCCGGAGTGCCTCACGTTGTGGCCAGCCAGTGGAACGTGAACTCCACGGTAACGGCGGAATTCATGAGGCTTTTCTATCTCACGCTGCTGCGTAACCGGAATATCGTGGCGGCGATCAATGCCGCCCGATCAGGCGTCCGCGCGAACCCCTCTCATGCGCACCCCTATTACTGGGCGGCTTTCGCGGTTTTCGGCTACGGGAAAAATACATAGATTCAGGAGAACAGATTTATGGACCGTCGTGCGCTTCTCAAAAACCTTGCTTTGGCCTCACTCTCAGCTATCGGCCAAAAAGCATTTAATATGCCGATGATGTTCTCGCCGGCCGGTAAGCCCACGCTGAATCTCGTATTACACGGGCTGTTCGCGATGGAATTTACGGATAGCAACATTCGACTGATGACACCCTTTGTGTCCATGCATCGCTATCTGGCCAGCAGCTGGAACCTGGATGACCAGAAACCCATGCCTCCCGGGAACTCGCCGATGACATTGGCGGGCGTCGACACGACTCTGCCCGTTTTTGATCCCAGGGATCCGAAGCACAAGCTGGATCGGGCCCTGATTCTGTCGAAGAGCGAGCTGAATTTCATCGTGGACAAAGATCAGGCTTACCTGACTGTTGAACTCCCTTGGCCTCTTGAGATCAAGCTGCTCCGTTTCGCCAAACGCGACCCGGTTCCAAAACCCAACGAGAAGCCTGGAAGCAATATTTTCAAGGTTCCTCCCCTGGACAAAGTAACGGAGCTATCGCTTTGCCAAGTAGTGCGATATCCCATTACGGACCTTGCCAAACTCAAACTCACCGGGACTACGTGGCAGGGCCCTAAGCAGCCTTCGCCTGATAACACGGTCAATCTGCATCTTTGGGCCGAGCCTGATCAACCGCACATGCCGCCGTCCCATGCCACAGAAGCTTATAACCAGCTGGGAAAGTTGCTGCCTAAGTTGAATTTTGCTCTTGCCTCTTCCGACGTAACAGTTGATCTGGATGATGACACGGGAGTGACAGGGATGGCGCCAGAAGAGGAAATGGGGCTTTCAGAATGGCTCCATTGGGGCGAAGGTACTTCCGGCAGCAATTGCGGCAACGTGATGGTCGTCCGTTAACGTTCAAAGCCGCCGCTTATTCACGAGTAACGGACGAGAGGATAAAAACCATGAAAAATTATATTGTATTTTTATGCATGATCATGTTCGCCGCCTGGACCGCGGCTTTCGGCCAAACGAAAGCCTCCGATTCTAAAAAAACCGGTCCCGCGGCTCACGGCGCCAAGAAAGCCGGCCATGCAACAGCCGCGAATGGCGCCAAAGCGAAACTGCTTTCTGCCGCTCTGCCGGAAGACGCTTGTTTCCGCGATCCTCTCGCCGGCTCGCTCTGGGCCGTATATCTGGATGATTCGTTTTCTCACGCGGAGAAAAGTTTCAATGCGAAGGGAGGTCCCCAGAACCTTCACGCGATACACTCTAAACTGCTCCAGGATTTGAAAACCGGCAAGCCACGATTGACCCTTGAGGATTTCAAAATAGCCCAGCAAGTACAGCAGGTAGTCAGCGACAATTCCGTTCCGCAGGCAATGAATAATTCCCCCACTCCTCAATTAGTAAGCGCAAAGCGGCCAGTTCTGCAGAACACTTCTTCCACGGCTCCCATCGAAGCCGTTTTTCAGCCCATAGGAGACGCGGAAAAGGACGGAGTAATGACACTGGCGAAATCTGTAGGGCGCCTCCAAGTGAAAGATGAAGGTGGGCCTAACGGCACTGAATGGGGCGGGGTAGGCACGGCTTTCGTGGTAGCTCCCGGCGTGATAGCAACAAATTGCCACGTCATCCCCGGTCTCATTACCGGAACTCCCGGACACTGGGATTTAGATGAAAAATATGCCGGTAAAATTGCCATTGACTTCAGCACTTCCGGCGAATCCGACGATGATGCGAGGTTCGTAATAACCAAACTGTATCCGCCGCCCGAAGAAGTTGGGTTTGATGTTGTATTCCTTCAAGTTGAGAAAAAAAATCACGCCGGAAAAGATCTTCCCGCCCCGCTCACTTTGTCTTCGGAAAACCTCGCCACCCACCCTCAGCCCCTGAATGCGGCGGCGCTCTTGATAGGATATCCCGGCCGCGGCGATGTGCTGGACACAAGAGCGGCGCAGATATATGGCAGTTTAGGCGATCTTCGATATAACAAGATTATCGTTCCAGGAGAAGCCACAACCGTACAGAGTTGCAAAGTGCCTCTCAACGTCGTTCTGAACAACGTATCGACGACAGCGGGGCAGTCAGGGTCGCCTATCATAGACCGCACTTCGCATTTGGTTATCGGCGTCCATGCCTGCTGTGCCAATCATTTCGTGCGAACTGCCACCCATCCTCCATTAGAGCATTTTGCCTGTGCCAGCAAGAGAGCTACCGTCAGCAATCAGGCCATCAGCAGTTGGTCCATCTGGCAGGAGCCAAACCTGACGCAGACGCTCAAGGATAATGGAGTTCAACAAACGACTGCGGCTTCCTCTGTGCCTCATTGAATTGAATGTAAGACCCCATGGATAACACCACGTCAATGGTAATCTTCAGATCATTGAGGTAGGGACAATTTTCATGAGCGGTTTTTTTATGATCGAACACCTGGATAGATAGCGCCCGGAATAGTTGAGGGGCAGGCCAGCACAAGGCCCCTCCGTCTTGCTCGCACACTGCGCGCTCGCTTACGGTGGCAGGGATGGCGAGTTATGGAAGTCTACACCACGATGAAAGTTGCCGGTTCGTCAGCTCCGGCATGCTCTTAATCCCATAGAAATTCAAATATGCACCAGACCGACTGAAGGAATTCTTGGAGAAATCCCGTTACATGTCAGTGGGGGCTTACATGAATGCCCCCACGCTGCTGAAAAGCGCGCATTTCACAAACTTATGCTTTACGTTGAAACAGAACGCATCGCAAACATTCGGCAAGCCTCAGCCGGAACCGATTTGTATAAATCGCTGCAAGCGGCGATTCGCAGTTCAAGGTTGCACAACTTCCGGTATCCCAACACTTGAAAGGAACTGGATGCATTTGACGCTCTTGTCATCAGTGCGGTCTGAGTTTGGTTGTGCTCTACCGTCGTTTCGGTTCTGCACGTCGGCAGTGGGGGAACACTTTAGTCAACCGAAGGAGAATAGTGAATGGCGACGATAAACGTAAATGTTACTGGCGTGTCCAGACAGCCGGTTCTTACATGGGACCAAAAACAGATATCGATGGCCGGCAGCGGTGGAGGTAACTTCGCCGTCTCGTTTCCATCTCCTGCTGGTTCGTTTGTGTATTCCATAGTCGTTTTTGGTTCGCAAGGAGACGCATGGACCGCAAAGGTCACAGACGGAACCACAACCCACAACCATGCGGGTCATATGTCGCCCGGAGGCTTTGACACAACGGGAGACACCCTGTTTCAGGTGCAATCATGAGAACAATTCATATCTGTGTCTGCTTGCTTATCGCAACTGCAGTGCAACTCGTTGCTCAGACCAATACCACCCAGACGCAAGATCAAGGTACCGATGCAACACAGAGTTTCGCGTCGGCTCTTGGGCTTGGCACGGGCGCGACTCTCGCTGTAAGCGAAAAGGGAACATCGGTCACTGCATCTGTGGAACGTCAAATCTCTTCTTCAAATATCAACTTTTGGCAGCTTGCAATTTCGGGAACGACCAACAAAAATGGGCAAGCAACAGTGTTCTCGTCACACGAGGCGGATGCACCTGGGTTCAAAGGTAAGATCGGGTTCGGCAAATCGTCCTTTATCAGGCAGCGTCCTATCTACACTGCCACTGGAGGCGACTTTCTTCGTGCAGCGTGGTGCCGCGACCTTTTGAGCTTGGTAAACAAGACTCTTACCTCGCCCGCAGTTATCACCAGAAGCACGACTTGCGCAGCTGCTGTAGCTGCAATCCAAAATGCGCTTAATGCCGCTGGCGGGCTAAATGCCGAAACAAGGGCGGCTGACAAGCTGGTTGTCGATCAACTCGTTTCAATCACGCAGCCACCCAATGGCGATATCATAAGCCTCGTACAGCAAGCCAGTGTGTGCAACGCATTAAAGGCGCAAGCCACCTTCTATCAGTTCTGTCCAGATTCCGGCAAGACGATCAAATCGGTCGAAGACCAGAGGGGGACGTATCCTGAACTCTATAACAACATGGTCTTGGGACAACCGAGCGCTTTCCAGTGGAAAGCTTGGCTTAGCTGGGCACCAGCCGTAACCAGCACTGATTACCGAGCGGTGAATAACGGAGTTGCTGATCTAGCAACTAAGCTCCACTGGACGCAGTTACTGAACACTGGTGTCGGAGATCTCGCCTTTTATTTTCGCAAAGTAGCCCTTGGCGTAGAGGGTGGATTTGGACAAACTGTCCAGATCACAACGCAAAATGTTTGCAATAACATCACATCTGGCACTTTCACCTCGCAAAAATGTGACACCGCAATGATTGGCAAGCCGAAGCCTACTAATGCGTGGGTCAGTTCGGCAACTCTGGAGATTTACCCGCTGCCGATTTTCGGCCACGCAACGCCTATCACTCCCGGAATTCAGGCCGTCTTTTCCTACACTGCCCCTACAACTGGTGGACATTCGAGTGAGCTTGCGGTTCCAATATTCCTGGCGCCAACAGTAGCGCCCATGAAATTTGTTTTTGGGGTTCAGCCTACGTGGGATTGGAATACTGATCCCAAAGTCGGCAAGAAGTTTGCTGTAACACTATTTGTGGGAGCGCGACCGGAGATCACCAAATAAGCGGTCAGAGGAACTATATACAGGCATCAATTGAGCGACGAAAGGGGTTGCCATTGGCCAATATAAAACTACCTGTTATTACAGGCAAGGCGAGTCTGCAAGAGGCGCTTGCGAAAATGAAATCTTGGCAGCGTTCTGGCGTGGTCGTCCAGATCGGCGAGCATCATGCTCTTTTGAATACCGCGGACCTGAGCAATGCGATGAAATTGCAGGTCGGGCGTATTGAGCACGCGAGTGGCCTCCGATTGCTCGTACCCCACATTCCTAGTCATCCTGAATATCATTTGACGCTTGTTAATGCTAGTCCGATTGAAGCTACTATCACAATCGACGACAAGTGGCTCCCAATGCTCGAATCCTCTCCGCAGATCTGCAAATGCGAAAACGGACATGACGGGTGGTGGGAAGGCGAGAAATGTAGTGACTGTGGCAAATTGGTCCATTGCACGAAACTCTAATGCGTTCGGGAGTTTAAATGTTCTCAACACTCTTGTCGACCGTTCAAACAGCCTTTTCGAGCCTGATTTCGAAAAGCTTTTTCATCTCAAGCATATTTCCAGTGTGCATTTTTTTGGCAGCCATGGCCCTGGTTGCTAAAGCCGCCGGCATCACCGTTGTGCTCGCGCTCTTTAAGAAGGATAGCTTGACATTTCAGAACACGCTGACATTCAGCCTGCTGCTCACGGCCATCCTCACACTTGCGTATGTCCTTTCGTCCTTAGCGACGGTGATGCTGGAGTCGCTGGAAGGAAGACATTTGCCGAGCCACGTAAGGTCCTGGCTTCATGCCGGCCAACACCGGCGTTTAATTGAACTTAACGCAAAAATAGCTGAAGCTCGCGAAGAAGGATACTCTCTGAAATTCGACACTGAATTGAAGAGCGCAACATTTGATCCAGCAAAGCTCGATGAAGCGAGTGTACAACGACCGAAGATTCAGACATGCGACTATCCAACCCGAGTGGCCAAGGGCAACGCTCGTGATCTGATCAGCCGTCTTGAGCGAAATCGCAATATGAGAGCCATACTCCCGCAGACCGAATTGGAAAGCGCAGCGAATGAAATCATCCCATATCTACTGCGTTGCAACGAAAACGAGAATTCGCCTGCCGGCCGAGCTTTGAAGAAGGACCATGAAAGGCTTGTTCGTATCGCTTTACCCTGGGCAGAACAACTGAAGTGGGCAACCAGAAGAAATCCGAAAACGAGACCGTGCGTTTATCCGCCAACCTCACCGACACACAGTCCTCACGCGATGATAGAGAATCTTGAACTCTTGCGAGAGCGAGGTGATCCAATTTCCCGAAAAGAGTTACAACGAGTTTTTTACCTGTTGCTACGCAGCCTTCTCAGATATGACGAAAACGAGGGCACGCCGTCCGCAGAACTCCTTAGTGATGACCGCAAACGCTTTCTGTATTTGGTCAACTACGCACGGGACCGTCGAAAGAGCGACTTTTTGCGATTATCGAACGAAAAACAATTCAACTATCCAGGTGAAGTGCACCCTTCTTTTGGACGTTCTTCTATCAACATGCTTGCGCCGACACAGTTCGGTAACATCGGTCGAACGATGCGCAGCTATGCCCTGACGCGTTATTCATTGGATCTAGACTTATTTTGGACACGTCTTCAGCGAACCATGCAGAACACTGCCGACAAGTTTTACCAGGTCATGCAGGAAACGAAAGCCCAAGTGGACTGTTTTGTGGCCCTTGCGTTCCTCTCTGTCCTGTTCACTGGCTTTTGGACAGTGTACTTCATCAGCCAGCCCCGGCATCCATTTCTGTTTCTAGCGATAGGATTTGTGGGCCCGCTGGTCACGTATGCGAGTTACCGGCTCGCGTGTCAATCGTACAGCGTTTTTGCAGACCTTGTGCGAGCAGCGGTGGATGGGTATCGATTCGGGTTGCTGACGGATTTGCACATCACTCAACCGTTCGGTACACGGGAAGAAGAACTTATTTGGGAACTCTTGGGCGATCGCACTGGTTACGATAGCAAGGAGCCACTCATTTATTCATCACCGAAATGAAATACGGACGAGCAAAGTTTATTCTTGTTGGATGCTGGATCATATTTGTGGTCCTGATTGCCTTGGCCATGTGGCTGCGCCAGCCAGAACACAGGATTTATCTCGCTGCAACCAGCCTCAAACCCAATCATAGGATTACAAGGCATGATCTTATCCCAGTTCCGAATGATGATCGAGAATTTATCGGACGATACGTGCGTGGAGCGGGTATTTCCAAATGGACGCCTGTTTGGGAGCGGGATTTGGCCGATGCTCCTCTCGTGCAAATCACGGAAGACGAAGTTCCCGTGCTGCTCGATTTACAACAAGATCTAGCCGATTCGGCCAACGCTGGTTCTCGGTTAGAGTTGTGGGACAAGAAAGACCGAACACTCGTTGCTCACGATGTCTCCGTTGTGGCAATTACATGTTCCAGAGAGAGATGCCAAGCAATAGCATCTCTCACCAAGGAATGCGCCGAGTCCCTGGCCAAACACGTGGACTTGCAGATCTTCATCACGTCGTATTAAGGAGGCAGCCTTGCAACCCGGATCGATCACGCAGCCCAACTGGATTCCCACTCTACCTGATGAAGCTGACAACAAACAGGCCAGAAGGATAACAATTCAAGCCAAACCGGCCGCAGGACTTTGGACGCGAGTAACAGACTTCATCCCGGCTGGGCGCAAGCTTAAGATCTTGGTCGTGGACACTCCTGAGTGGATATACGATGCGGCAAAAGCTGCGTGTGCCCCGGATGGTGCTCCCCTATCGGCGGATGCAGCAGCTTTGCTACCTCAAGCAGTGTTGGGATGCCTAATTGGCAAGGTTGGGGGCAGTTCTGCAGACGTAACGACACAGGTCGCTGCTCTTACGGGACCTATAGCCAATCCCCCAATTTTCGTTTTTTCAGTAGGAACCTATTGCGTAGTGCAGGTACCGACAACCATTTCCGGTGCGCTCTTTCTCACTATGAACGACAAAACAGAAAATTTTGTGAAACATTCTGGCTCTTTACAGGTTCAAGTGTACGATGCATCTTAAAGCGGCAACAGACCACAGCATGTGGGTAAATGCGGAAACCCGCCCCCTCGTTTTTTGAAGAATCGGCATCGAAGTTGGATCGAAAACATGAGTTGCAAAGATGGTGAGCCAAGAATGCCCACAATATTGAGATGCGGCTGTCAACGTTCCGCCTGCTACTGATTTTGTTTTCTTTGCTCACACATTTACAAGGACTGGTTCGACGGGGTTCGCGCGATCTGTGAACTCGGCATGCTTCCAGAAGCGAGAAACCAACTCGATCAAGGCCCCAGCCCGATCCTGCAACTGCGCACGATCTGTTGACGTCGCATACATTTGTCGCCGCCGTGAAAACACCAGTGCTTCACATTTAGTTGCTGCAAGGAAACAGCACACCTTCCTGTCCATCCTGTCCATAAAATGCAGAAATTGGTTCTACTGGGCAGACAGGGCGGAAACAGCGGAAAGGGCGGAAAACAAAGAATTGCCTGTATTCATGCGTATTTTACGCTATGTTCCTTGAGAATCAGGCATTTGCAAAAATGAGGGTACGTAGAGTCCCTTCTTCGGCACCAGCATTTATTTTCCTGAGTCTTAAGCCCACTACTAGAGCGAAGCGAAGATTCGTTTGGCCATGACTGACGATGCAAGTAGTATCTGTGCCCCCTCGCCGATTTGCTCGTGCGCCTGTCGAGCGCGCGCAACGTCGGGTAGTGAGTAGCCTTGGCTTTCCGTCGCAGCCTCTTCGATCAGAGCTGCTATAACGTCGGACCTACCTGAATTTTATAGAATCGTTTGTCGCTCTTGTACATCAGAAGAGATCTAAGAGAAGATGTTTGCATCTCTCAACGTAGAGAAGACCCTGCGCACGATTTTAAGTCGAAAAGCCGACAGCAAAGACCATGAGCACACTCTCGGTATTGCAACCAGAGGCATACACATACCGTTACGAGGCGTTGCTTCGCATGGCTAAAGCCATGGCTGTTTGCTGTAATTGTGAAGCCGCGGAGCATGTTCTCACAAAAGAATTGCACCAGATTGCCAATTTCGACTACCTGCACCTTGTTGCCTTTGAGAATGCTACGCGGATCGTGTCCTGGGAATTGCTTCATGTCAATGGCAGAACTCTCGACGTCTCTGACCGGGAAGGATTCCTCCGGGATGCTCCCCCCGACTGGGTGCATGAATCGCAGCAGCTCTTCGTGACTGCCGACTGGCAACGGGAACAACGCTTCCCGCAGCACAGAGAATTCCTCAATCAACTCGGTATTGTCTCCACGTGCTCATTCCCGTTAGCCAGAGGAGCACGCCGGCTGGGAGTGCTTAGCTTGGGAAGCATGCGTGCAGATGCTTACCCCGAAGAAGAGACACGCTTTCTCCAACTGGTTGCGGATCAAATTGCGTTAGTGCTCGACGCCGCCCTCAACTTTGATTCGTCTGAGCGTTTGCAGGACCGGCTAAAACTCATCCTAGACCTGACCAACCAGGTCGTTTCTAACCTTGAACTGAATGAATTATTGCGTGCCATTTCGGTCAGTGTCCGGCGGGTTATGGCATGTGATGCCGCCGCAGTAATGTTGCCTGATGCAGAAGGTAAATGCCTGCGAGTGCATGCTCTCGACTTTCCCGACAGCAAAGGAATATTTACTGAGGCCGCTCAGGTACCGATTGAGGGCACAATGCCCGGCGATGCGTTCCAGACCGGCAAACCCATTGTCATAAACCGGCTGGATCCGGCGACCATGCCCATTGAGATGTATCGCAAAGCCAAGGGCGAAGGATTGAACTCTTTCTGTGACCTGCCACTTGTCAGTCGAAAACGGCTGCTCGGGGTGCTGGCTGTTGCGCGGCGGGAAGAGGACACATTCGATGACGATCAGGTCCATTTCCTCAGTCAGGTTGCAAACCAGGTGGCAATCGCAATCGAGAATGCGATTGTTTATGGTGAAATTGCCGAACTCAAGGACAAGCTGGCCCAGGAGAAGTTGTATTTAGAAGAAGAAATCCGCGGCGAAATGGATTTTGAGGGGATTGTGGGGCAAAGCTCAGGCTTGCGGCACGTTCTCAGTCTGGCGGAAACGGTGGCCCCCAGCGATTCAACTGTATTGCTTCTGGGTGAAACAGGAACAGGCAAGGAGTTGATTGCGCGTGCTATTCATGATCGCAGCCGCCGTAAGGACCGGACTTTGGTAAAGCTCAATTGCGCCGCCATCCCTACCGGCCTCCTTGAAAGCGAGCTTTTCGGACACGAACGCGGCGCGTTCACCGGCGCGATTTCGCAGAAGATCGGGCGGCTTGAACTCGCGGACCAGGGCACACTTTTTCTGGATGAGGTTGGCGATATTCCCGGGGATATACAACCGAAGCTGCTGCGCGCGCTTCAGGAACGTGAGTTTGAGCGTCTCGGCAGTACGCGAACCAAGAAAGTGGATGTACGGCTGGTGGCTGCCACGAACCGGGACCTGGAGAAGATGATTGAGAATCGCGAGTTCAGAAGCGATCTGTATTACCGGCTGAACGTTTTTCCAATTCGCATTCCCCCACTGCGGGAGCGTCCTGAAGATATTCCTCTCCTGGTGCGCTATTTCACCCAGAAGTACGCGCGCCGCATGGAGAAACAGATTGAATCGATTCCGGCCGGCGCCATGAAAAAACTGTCCGGTTGGCAGTGGCCGGGAAATATTCGTGAATTGGAAAATTTCATTGAGCGTTCTGTCATTCTTACCCACGGCTCGGTGTTACAGGTACCCATCACGGAACTGACGAACCACACAAATGCTCCCTCCGCTTCCATAGCAGGCAACGCTGGCGAGCGCGAAAAGATTCTTCGCATCCTCAAGGAAACGAAGGGGCGCGTTGCCGGTGCGGATGGCGCGGCAGCACGTATGGGCATCAAGCGCACCACCCTGATCTCTCGCATGAAGAAGCTTGGCATTCAGCCACGAGCTATTTCCTAAACTCCTCTCGACTCGGTGCAATTTTTCTGCAGCTCTTCCGTCTTCATGGTTATCCGTGAAGCGGCAACCTCAGAGCTGTCTTTTTTCGAGAAAAGCTCTCATGCTCAGTCGATCTGCACAGCTTCAATCGTCATTCATGGAGGAGATGGAGACATGAGCGCATACATGTCATTACTGCCGACACTGCCGAAAGATGCTTCGACATTTTCGACACTTCGACAAACGCGAAACTTGCCTTTTCGTGAAATTTCAACAACCTACAACGAGTTCGCCTGCGCCCAAGCTTTGGCATGGGCCGTGCTCTTAGTCAATGGCGGAAGCCATTATGTTCAGAATTTCAACCATTGATACGCAGCGTGAACGAAGGTTGGTCGTGGAAGGGACCTTGGTGCCTCCATGGGTCGACGAGCTGCGAAAAACATGGAGCGATGCCGGCGACGGTCTTGAGGGCCGCAGCCTGGTGATTGATCTAACCAATGCAACCGTGATCAGCCGCGAGGGAGAGAACGCGATTTTCGATTTGATGAAAGACGGTGCGAAGTTCTCCTGCGGCGGCGTCCTCACCAAGCATGTGCTTAAAGAACTTGCGCGCAGGTGCCACACCACCCTAAAGGACGTTTTGAACCGGAATTGCTCAAAAGAAGTGAAGCGCCAATAGATGACGGAGGTAACCGTGACAGGAACACAACATAGTTCGAATGAACGGACCACAACGTATGCAACCAGCGCGGATTTTTGCCGGATTTTCAAAGAAGACATGACGGGCCTTTACTCCTTGTCGCTCATGCTGGCGGCTGATCCAGAGAAAGCCGAGCAGTTGTTTGTTTCCGGTCTGGATGATTGCGTTGCGAGCAATCCGGTCTTTAAGGAATGGGCGAGGTCGTGGGCGCGGCGGGTGATCGTCAAGGCCGCGGTGCGGCTGATTGCACCTGGGCCTGCCTCCGCAAATGGTGGTTCGAGCAACGCAACAAATCGGGCTCTGCCGGAAATGCCGCCGCAAATTCACGCTGTGCTTGAACTCGGCGGTTTCGAGCGCTTTGCTTTCATCCTGTCGGTTCTTGAAGGCTATTCCGATCAAGATTCCGCTTTGCTCCTTGGCTGTACGCGGCAGTCGCTGATTGTGGCGCGGGTGCGGGCAGAGCAGCAGATCGCACGTTCTGTGGCAGTTCTAGAACGCCGCCAGGCAGAAGCTATCCCAAACAACCATGAGTCCGCGATCGAGTCGGCACTACCAGCGCTTCTTGCTATTCCGGCATAAGGAGCGAGAAACATGCAGGATCAATTTCAGATTACGAGGGCAACGATGAATAGTAAGCAACGGAATAGTTTAAATATTAAATACAGACGTCTCGGCTTTTCCGCCATGCTGCTGCTGGTGCTCCTACTGGCGGCATGCAACAGAAGCAACGTCCAGGCGGCGGGACCGACCGCACCGCCACCACCGCTGGTAACTGTAGTTCAAACCAGCGCACAGGACGTCCCCAAATACCTGGATGAAATAGGCAGGAACGGCGCTTATGAATCTGTGACCGTTACGCCGCAAGTAGGCGGTCGCATCATTGAACGGCGCTTCCAGGATGGCGAGAACCTCAAGAGAGGTCAGCTTCTTTTCGTAATTGATCCTCGCCCGTACAAGGCGCAGCTTGATTCGGCGCAAGCCAACTTAGCTCAGGCAAAGGCGGCGCTTGATCTTGCCAAGATCCAATTTTCCCGCGACCAGGAAATCATAGGAACCAGAGCCATTTCAAAGCAGGACTTCGATACCAAGAAGAACACCGTTGACGTGGACCAGGCGCAGGTAGCGGCCGCCGAGGCTGCCCTCGAAACTGCCAAGCTGAATCTGGAGTATTGCTACATTCATTCTCCTATTGACGGGCGCGCCGGCTCGCGTCTTGTGGATGCCGGAAACGTGGTGCAGGCAAACACGACTCAATTGCTCTCCATACAGCGCGTAGATCCCATTTATGCGAATTTCACCATCACAGAGCGCGATCTTCCTGAAGTACAAAAGCAGATGGCGCACGGTGGCCTGAAGGCGTTGGTTCGGCTTCCGTCTGACCAGGACAGTGCAGCCCGCGTCGGGCGCATTGAATTTCTTGACAACACAGTGCAAAACGGCAGCGGCACGGTCAACCTGCGGGCGACCATCAGCAATCCTGACCGCCATTTCTGGCCGGGTCAGTTCGTGGACGTGAAGCTGGTGTTGACAACAGAGAAGGCAGCCGTATTGGTACCCAACCAAGCCACGCAGATCAGCCAGCAGGGGACTTTTGTTTACGTGGTGAAACCTGACGATACCGCAGAACTCCGTCCGGTGAAACTGGGTCAGCGCCAGGGTGAACAGGTGGTCGTTACAGAAGGACTCGCGGCCAATGAGCGTGTGGTGCTTGCGGGGCAGATGCTAGTCCGGCCTGGCAGCAAAGTGCGAATCGCTGCTGGCGCTCCGGGAAGTTCCGCGCATGAGGGCGGTAAAGAGAACGCCCAAAGTGGAGGCTACTGATGAATCTCTCTGAGCGCTTTATCCGCCGTCCTGTAATGACCGTCGCCTTGACGGTGTCGGTCATTCTTTTCGGGGTCTTCGCTTATTTGCGCTTGCCAGTGAGTGATCTGCCGGCAATCGATTATCCGGTCATTCAGGTGCAAGTGGGCTATCCGGGTGCTACGCCGGACACCATGGCAAATAACGTGGCCACGCCACTTGAGCGCCAGTTCATGCAGATTCCCGGACTGGAACTGGTGACCTCAAATAACGTGCAGGGGCATTCAAGCTTTGTTCTGCAATTTGATCTTTCCAAGAGTCTGGATGGCGCAGCCACTGATGTGCAGGCTGCTATTACACGCGCACAAGGACAGCTTCCAGTCGATCTGCCGAGTCCGCCTACGTTTACCAAGACGAACCCCAACGACCAGCCGATCATGTATATCCCGCTGGTTAGTGATACGGCCACCGAAGGGCAGTTGTATGACTATGCCAATACCCAGGTGGGCGAGCGCATCAGCATTCTTCCCGGAGTAAGCCAGGTGTCGGTATTCGGCACGCGCTCGGCAATACGGATCAAGGCCGATCCGTCTGCCATGGCCGCGCGTAATACCACGTTAGATGATCTGACTGCCGCCATCAAAAATGGCACCAACTATACCGGCGCTGGACAGTTGGATGGTCCGAATCGCAGCTTCCTCTTGCAGCCGCAAGGTCAACTGGCTACGGCGGACGAATACAACAACCTTATCGTCGCGCAGACCAATGGTGCGCCAACTTATCTGAAAGACGTTGCTACGGCGACACAAGGCGTGCAGGACGAGCGAATCGATATGCGCTTCTGGGTGCGCGGGCACCCCGAACCTCACGCAACCGTTGTCGTCGCGGTGTTTCGTCGCGCGGGAGTGAATGCCGTTGACGTCGCGAAATCGGTACGCGATACGCTCCCGAGCATTCAGTCGCAGCTTCCCAGCTCTGTCCTGCTGGTGCCCGCTTATGATCGCTCGCAAACTATTGTGAGCAGCATCAAGGATGTGCAGTCCACGCTTTACATCGCGTTTGGGCTGGTAGTCCTGGTCATTTTCGTCTTTCTTGGGCGGGCTACGGACACGCTGATCCCTGCGGTGGCATTGCCTCTCTCATTGCTGCTGACCTTTATTGCTATGAAGCTCCTGGGCTATAGCCTGGATAACCTCTCTCTAATGGCGTTGACTCTCGCCATCGGCTTTCTGGTGGATGATGCAATTGTGTTCCTTGAGAACACCGTTCGTCTGATGGAACAAGGACAGAGCGCAGTTGAGGCTTCTCTGAACTCGGCCAAAGAAATCAGCTTCACCATTTTGGCCATGACCATTTCTCTGGCCGCTGTGTTTATCCCGCTGGTCTTCATGAGCGGGTTAATGGGACGCATTTTCCGTGAGTTTTCCATCACGATTGTGATCTCGATTCTAGCCAGCGGCATCGTCTCGCTTACGCTCACGCCGTTGATGACCTCGCGGCTGCTGCGCGATCGTGGCGAAGGCGCCAAAAAGACGTGGATGGAGCGCTGGTTCGGGGCCGTGGAACATCGCGTACTCGATCTCTATGGCCGGTCCTTGTGGTTCTTTCTTCGCCGTCGCTGGATCTCAGCCGTGACCTGGGTCATTTGTCTTATCGGCACCGGCTACCTCTTCTATAAGGTGCCGAAATCGTTTCTTCCAGTCGGCGACAGCTCATTTATCCGGGGAGTGCTGGTAGCGCAGGAAGGAACGTCGCCGGAGCAGATGCATGCCTATCAAACGCAGGCAGAAAAGATTATCCGCGCCAATCCTGCGGTGCGCAGCACCTTCACCATGAGCGGCAACAGTTCGTTCCTGCCCCCGAACCAGGCATTTCTGATTTCTTTTTTGAAAGATCCAAAGGAGCGCGCACCGATTCAGGCCGTGGCCGGACAGGAAATGGGCGCAATTGCCCAGTCGATTCCCGGGGTAATGGCATTCTTGCAACCCAACCCGGCGCTGGAAATTAGCACCGGCGCAACCGCCAACGTTCAGGGAGAATTCGCTTACACGCTTTCCGGAATCGACAGTAATGAGGTGTACGCTACCGCGGCCAAGTTGACCGCGAAGATGTACCAGTATCCCGGATTCATGTTCGTAAATTCTGATCTTTTCAATCACACCCCTAATCTGCAGATTGACATTCTGCGCGAACAAGCCAAGCTCTATGGTGTCTCTGAGAGCCGGATTCTTACGCTGCTTCATAACGCCTATTCCGAAAATTACAGTTACCTGATCAAGCAACCTACCGATCAGTACCAAGTCATTCTGGAAGTTGCGGACAACAAACGGTCTGACCCGCAGGATCTGAGCAAGCTCTACATTAAGAGTGATGACGGCCAGCGCATGGTCCCGCTCAGCGCGCTTACGAGCTGGCACACAATCATTGGGCCGCAGGGCGTTAACCACATCAATCAATTTGCCAGCGTGACTTTGTTCTTCAACCTGAAACCCGGCTATGCCATCGGGCCCGCAACTCAGTTCGTTGAAAGATCCGCAAAAGAGATCCTTCCCTCCGGTGTGCAGGGAGGACTTCAGGGCCAGGCACTCACGTTTCAAAACACCGTCTCCGATCTTGCCGTTCTGATGCTGGTTGCTGTGTTCGTCATGTACGTAATTCTGGCCATTCTTTACGAGAGCTATCTGCATCCGCTCACGGTGTTGTCGTCTCTGCCCGTGGCGCTGCTGGGCGGACTGCTCACGCTCTGGGTGTTCGGCGCGGAAGCTTCTTTGTATGCCTATATCGGAATGTTCATGCTGATGGGCATCGTGAAGAAAAACGGAATCATGATCGTTGACTTTGCCGAGCAGCGGGTGAGACAGGGCGTTCGAGACGATGAGGCAATTCACGACGCCAGCATGCAACGTTTTCGCCCGATCATTATGACAACCATGGCCGCCTTGTTGGGCGCTCTCCCGATCGCGCTTGGCTATGGGGCGGATGGCGCATCCCGTAGGCCACTGGGATTAGTAGTGATTGGCGGCTTAATCGTCTCGCAATTCGTGACCCTCTACGTTACGCCCGCCATTTACCTGTATCTGGAAGAATTTCAGGAGAAGGTACTGAACCGCTTCTCATTCTTCCGGTCAGGTGGAAGAACAGTGCCAGCCGGCCAGGGAGCGCTGGCGATGCACGAAGCAAGTGGAGATTGAGAATATGAATCAACGTATCTTGCACAATCGATCCTTCGCATTCTGGATATTCATTCTCGCGCTGGCAGTGGTCCTGACTGGATGCACGGTAGGACCGAACTATAAGAGACCTGTCGTGAATGTTCCGACTGTTTACAGGCAGCCGGGTGAAAACACAACGACGGTGAAGCCCTCGGCGAATGCACCCCAGAGCACGCCTGCCGCAACAGCACAGAGCGCCGCTGTCTCGCTAGGAGATGAAAAATGGTGGGAGGTCTTCGAAGATAAAGAGCTTCAAAGCCTGATTCGTACGGCGCTGAAGAACAATTACGACGTTCGTATCGCAGCGACGCGCGTGTTGCAAGCCCAAGCCCAGCTCGGGATTACGCGCGCCGATCAACTTCCCTCAGTGAGCGTCGGCGGCAATATTACAAGTCAACAGAGCGGTGCGAGCGGGCCTATTCCTTCTTTCGAACAGACGCACGGGGAACTGAACGCAAGCGCTTCGTGGAATCTTGATTTCTGGGGAAGGTATCGCCGGGCGACTGAAGCCTCACGCGCAAACCTTGTGGCGAGTCAATGGGCGCAAAAGGAAGTTATGGCGACACTTGTCGCCAGCGTAGCGATTGACTACTTTCAGCTTCGCCAGCTAGACCTTGAACTGGAAATTTCAAAGCGCACGCTGGATTCTCGCCAGGGTTCGCTGCAATTGACCCAGACTCTGGAGCAGCACGGAATCAATTCATTGCTGGATGTACGGCAATCAGAGCAATTGGTTTATACAGCAGCCGCGGAGATTCCCGACCTTGAGCGACAGATTGCGCAAGAGGAAAATGCCATCAGCATTCTTCTGGGAAACAATCCCGGAGATGTTCCTAGAGGCTTGAAATTGACGGAACAGCCTCACGCCCCCGATGTCCCCGTTGGGATTCCGTCTTCACTCCTTGAACGGCGGCCCGACATTCTGCAAGCCGAGCAGAACCTGGTCGCTGCCAACGCACAGATTGGTGTTGCCAGGGCTGCTTATTTTCCGCAAATCGCTTTGACCGGAACAGCAGGCTATCAGAGCCCGGCGCTCACCAATCTTTTTACCGGCCCGGCTGGCATTTGGGATTTGGTTGGGTCCTTCTCGCAGCCGATATTTGAAGGAGGCAGGCTCAAATCGAATGTTCGATTGGCGGAAGCCCAGCGCGAGCAGTTACTCCTGACCTATCAACAAGCAATCCAGGGGGCGTTTCGTGACGTTTCCAACGCGTTGGTTGCCTATCGCAAGAACCGGGAATTCAGGATACAGCAGGAGCATCTGGTGGAAGCAGCGCAAGATGCGGCGCGACTGTCAGAAGTGCGCTTCAAAGCCGGAACCACAGACTATTTGGAAGTCCTGACGAACAATACCAATTCTTTCTCCGCTGAACTGGGACTGGCCCAGGCGCAGGGGAACGAACTCACCGCTCTCGTCCAGCTCTATCAGGCGCTCGGTGGTGGGTGGCAGCAATGACGACGTTCTGCCGCAGCGGCAGGTGGAAAGGGCCAAGATCATTCTGCTGGCCGCTGCGGGCAAACACGATATCGAAATTGCTGCCGCGCTGAGGATTGATCGTCAGCGCGGCCGCACGCTGTCGCCACCGTTTTTTTCTGCGATCAGGGGGTGGCTGGCCTGCTCAAAGACGCCCGCCGCATCGTGAAGCAGTTCAATGGCTGAAAAAAGAACATGGCAATGGCCATCTGTTTGAGAAGTCTAACCCCAAAGTAATTCACTGAGATCAGCATCCCATCGGGCGGAAAGAATCGCAGCTTTAGTCGGCTGGCGACTCCAAACCATTGATATAATAGTACATGCTTGACTGAATGAACATTCATTCAGTAAATTGATAGGGTCTGAATTCGATAGCAGACATTGCGCCGGTCATTAGTATTGCTGGTGAGTATCATATGCCAGACAGGTGTTCGAAAACTGTTATGATTCTGAACGTCTCACGACTCGTCTTCTCGCCCGCGCCACCCAACTTCCAGGAGATGCCCAGATGAGTAATGTTGCTGTTCCTGCCGCACCGCAGTCCCGCAGCTCCAACGGAGCGCAAGCCAGCCAGAGTTCCCAGGGTCAAAAGGCCGGCCATCAGCGGATCAATAAAGTTGCTGTGCTGGGCGCCGGGACCATGGGAGCGCGGATCGCCGCTCACTTTGCCAATGCAGGTGTACCTTGTGTGCTGCTCGACATCGTGACGCCGGATGCTGCCCAGAGCGCCGACAAAGCTGCGCGCAGAAAGCTGGTTGCCGGCGGACTGGAAGCAGCGGTCAAGGCCAAACCTGCAGCATTCTTTGAAAAAGGATTGGAACGGCTGATCACCATTGGGACCTTCGATGACGACATAAAACTGCTGGCCGATGCGGACTGGATCATTGAAGCGGTCGCAGAGAACCTGGAGATCAAGCGCGGCCTGCTCAAGAAAGTGGAAGCCGTGCGCAAGCCGGGCAGCCTGATCACCACCAATACCAGCGGGCTTCCTGTCGCCAGTATTGCTGAAGGATTCAGCGAAGATTTTCGCCGCCACTGGTTTGGCACGCATTTCTTCAATCCGCCGCGCTATATGCGCCTGCTGGAAATTATTCCCACGCCGGAAACCGATCCCGCGGCCATTGAAACCGTGGCGCATTTCTGTGACGTGCGCATGGGCAAGGGAATTGTCACGGCCAAAGACACGCCTAACTTCATCGCCAACCGCATCGGCACATTTGCCGGGCTGAACGTTTTCCGCGTGATGCAGGAGATGGACCTGACCATTGAAGAAGTGGACGCGCTGACCTCAAGCGGTGGCTGGACTAAAGCACCAACTTTCCGAACTATCGATCTCGTCGGGCTCGACGTGCTGGGCTCGGTGGTCACCAACTTCAGCAAAAACGTGCAGGACGAGCGCTCTGATTTGAAGCTGCCCGATTTCTTCAAGCAGATGCTGGAGAAGAAGCTGCTGGGCGACAAGGTGAAGAAAGGCTTCTATCAGAAGATCAAAGGGCCGCAGGGCGAAGAGCGGCAGGCCATCGACTGGAAGACGCTTGAGTACCATCCCGTGCAGAAGGCCAAGTTCCCTGCGCTGGAGATGGCCAAGAACATTGAAGACATGGGCGAACGGCTGCGCACGATTCTTGCTGGCGATCCGCGCGACAAGGCTACGCAGTTTATCTGGGTCACGCTCAGCGATCTCTGGACGTACTCCGCCAATCGAATTCCTGAAATTGCAGATACCGTTGTCGAAATAGACGCAGCCATGCGCATGGGATTTAACTGGGAAGTTGGGCCGTTTGAGATTTGGGACTTGGCCGGCGTGGAACAGACAGTCGCGCGCATGAAGAAGGAAGGGAAGCCCGTAGCGGCCAACGCGGAGAAGCTTCTGGCTGCGGGCGGAAAGACCTGGTACAAGGATGATCCTTCATCACCTTCAGGCCGCGCCTACTTCGATTTGCGAACGGGCACGTATCAGCCGGTAAAAGTTGCCGAAGGAGTGTGGTCGGTTTCCACTGCCAAGAAATCCAACGGAGTAGTCAAGAAAAATGCAGGTGCCTCGCTGATTGATCTAGGCGACGGCGTGGGCTGCATCGAATTTCATTCCAAGATGAACGCGCTGGGTGGCGACATTGTCCAGATGGTCACGCAGTCGCTCAAAACCGGCGGTATTGGCGACCAGTTTGAGGCGTTTGTGATCACCGGCGACTCTGCGAATTTTTCGGTTGGCGCGAACCTGATGATGCTGATGCTCGCCGTGCAGGAAGAAGAGTGGGACGAAGTTGATATGGCCATCAAGCAGTTCCAGGGAATGACGCAGGCCATCAAGTTCTGCTCGCGTCCCGTGGTCACTGCTTCTTACGGCATGACGCTGGGTGGCGGCTGCGAGATCAACCTGCATTCTGCGGCGCGCCAGCCACATTCTGAACTCTATATGGGACTGGTAGAAGTCGGCGTTGGGCTGCTCCCCGGAGGCGGCGGCTGCAAAGAGATGCTGCTGCGCGCGTTAGATAACGCGAAGGCTGTCCGGCCTGACGGTCGTGGTGAATCAGTGGAAGTGATGGAAGGCATGAAGCGGATATTTGAGACCATAGCCATGGCCAAGGTTTCAACTTCAGCATATGAAGCTCGGGCATTGGGTTTTCTATCCGATGGTGACGTGATTTCGATGAACCGGGAGCGCATCCTGGCCGATGCAAAAGATCGAGCGCTGGAGTTGGCACGCGCAGGATATCGCGCGCCTGTGCCGCGCATGGACATTCCCGCGCCGGGAGAAAACGTGCTTGCGACATTGCGCCTGGGAATCCATCTAATGAAGCAGGCGGAATACATCAGTGACCATGATGTGAAGGTGGCGACCAAGGTGGCGGAGGTGATCTGCGGCGGCAACGTAACACCGGGAACACCGGTGAGCGAGCAATACATTCTTGATCTAGAACGTGAAGGGTTTAAGTCGCTCTGTGGCGAGAAGAAAACGCAGGAACGCATCCAGTTCACGCTGAAGACCGGCAAGCCGCTGAGGAATTAGTGAAAAAACGCGGACTTGTCATCTTAGGCGTTGTAGTTCTGCTGGGAATATGGCTGATGATTGTTGGCTATGAGTTCCTGGAAAAAGAAAACGCCCGCTTTCAAAAGAACGTGAAGGCGGCAAAGGAAGAGCAGCAGCGTTGCATGGCGCGAAACTCGAAGTACCGGAATTACGACCAGTTTCGTACGAGTATCCGGCTGCCATACACGAGCGACTTGCCGCTGGAGCGATGGATGCATCAGTACGATACGTTGCGCGCCGGCATGAGCGAATCAGAGGTTGAGATCATTCTGGGCGCTCCGGATTACGCGCGATGCGATGTGAGCAAGCAGGGCGACAAGTTTATTGGATCGACGTGGGTGTATGCGGTGGCAGTTCCGCAGGACGTGGCAAATGACAGCCAGAATAGTGGAATCCAGATTGTGTTTGGGCCGGACGGAAAATTGACGGACAAGAACGCGATGAACATGCAGGCAAAGCCGAGTCCGACGCCGAGCGTGGTAGCAACACCGGCTGCACCTGTGCCGACATCGGCTGGGGCCCCGGCGCAGGATGCAACGCCGCAGCCGACGCCGAGCGTGAATGCAACACCCGCAATCGTTCCGAGCGCGACGCCTGTGACGACGGCAACACCGTCTCCAACGCCGCAGTGAATTGAGGAGCAAGGCAGGTAGGGAGGAATGATGTTTGAAGCTTTAATTGTTTCTACTTTGAAGAATGCGCCACAAACCACGCCTGAGCTTTATGATGCGGCACGCAAATCTCAACCTCAGGATTGCGATAAAGTTTCGTGCACGCACCGTAATAAAATCAGCGATTTTGAATGGCAGCATCAACTACGGCGTGAACAGCAGTACTTAAAGAAACAAGGCATTATCGAGCTTCGAAGTGGTCGTTGGCAGCTCAATAAGTAGAGACTCAGTGATCGGTACCGTCTCATCTGTAAATCGACCCGAGCGCCGGAGGCGCGACGAGAGGTTAGCCCACCCTGAGGCGAGCGAATGCGAAGCCGGAAGGGTGGGTAGACTGCAAGATGAATTGAGCCCCGGAGGGGCGGCACAAAGCAAAGTGAGCTATTTGGTTATTTATGAGAAGTGCGCGAATGGATGGGGAGCGTATGTCCCTGATCTACCCGGACTGGGCGTCGCAGGGGCAACGCTGGATGAAGTAAAGCAGTTGATTCGTGAAGCTATGGATTTCCATCTTGAAGGCATGAGAGAACATGGCGATCCGATTCCCGAGCCCAGCGCTGTGACGGAATATGTCTCGGTGAGTTGATGAAACAGCGCAGGCGAGGGCTCCTGCGCTCCACAATTGCTTTGAAAGAAATTGTTTTGAAAGGTAGAAAAGATTGCCGAACGGATTCTACGGAGGACCGGATGACTGGGACGCGCTAGAAGCTCCGTTGCTGCGAATTGATCCGTTGCTTGTCAGTTTCTCTGAAGAGTGGCATATGAAGTTGTCCAAGAATTATCACAATTGGCCGGAGAGATCGATGGAGTGGTATCAACGTTCAATTCGGAAATTGATTCAGATTTTCTTGGAAAGCGAGAAACACCCTACTTACACCCTGTGGGCTTGTGCCTCAGAGGATCGAGATGGCAGAAGGTACTGGAAGCACAAGACCCTCAAGAAGGCAGTTGAGTTCAAAGAAATTGAAGCGAGTTTAGGTCATCTTCTAAACGAAGCCAAGTCAGATTTGAACGCTTGGTCCTCTGAGGAACTTGGCTTTGCAACCACGTTAGGAGTTCATAATGCGTGACGTCGTTATAGCAAGTTCAGTTCGTACCGCAGTTGGAAAATCAGGCAGAGGCACGTTGCGCGCCACGCGTCCGGATGACCTGGCGGCTGTCGCAATTAAGGGAGCGCTGGATCGCATCCCGCAGCTCGATAAAAAAGAGATTGAAGATGTCATCATCGGTTGCGCCACGCCGGAAGCCGAGCAGGGCATGAACGTTGCCCGCATTGCTTCACTCCGCGCGGGGCTGCCGGTGGAAGTTTCAGCCATGACCATCAATCGCTTCTGTTCGTCGGGATTGCAGGCCATCTCGCTGGCGGTGGATTCGGTAGCTGCTGGCCGTGCTGAAGTCGCGATCGGCGGCGGCACGGAATCGATGAGCATGATTCCCATGGGCGGGAATAAGGTCTCGATCAATCCATGGCTCATGGACAACTACCCGGACAGCTATCTTTCCATGGGACTGACGGCGGAGCGGCTGGCAAAACGATTTGGCATCACGCGCCAGCAGGCGGACGAGTTTTCCTTGAACAGCCACAAGAAGGCCATCGCGGCGATTCAGGGCGGCAGGTTTGAGGATGAGATTGTGCCGGTGCCGGTTAGCTTTACCACGCCGAACGGTTCCAAGCCCAAGCGTATGGAGATCGTCTTTAAGGTCGATGAAGGGCCGCGTGCCGATACCACGATTGAAGCGCTAGCCAACTTGAAACCCGCTTTCCATGCCCGAGGAAGCGTGACGGCCGGGAACTCGTCGCAAACTTCTGACGGCGCGGCAGCAACGGTCGTAATGTCCAGTGACAAAGCCCGGCAACTCGGCATCAAACCAATGGCGCGATTTGTGGCATTTGCAACGGCAGGCTATTTGCCGGAAGAAATGGGACTGGGCCCGGTATATGCGATTCCCAAAGTCCTGAAGATGGCAGGACTGAAGCTGGAAGATATCGATGTTTTTGAATTGAATGAAGCGTTTGCGGCTCAGGCGCTTTCGGTCATCAAGGAAGCCGGGCTTGATCCAAACAAGATCAATCCCAATGGCGGCGCGGTGGCGCTGGGGCATCCTCTGGGATGCACAGGTGCGAAGCTGACGGCAACGATTCTGCGGGAACTGAAGAGGCGAAACGGGAAGTATGGCATTGTGACCATGTGCATTGGCGGCGGCATGGGAGCGGCGGGGATTTACGAGAACATTGCATGAGTTCTTCACCACAGAGGGCACAGAGTGCCACAGAGGTAACCGGAGTAAATCAGGTCACGCATGCCATCATTGGCGCAGCGATGAAAGTGCATTCCGCACTTGGCCCGGGACTTCTTGAGAAAGCTTACTCGGCATGTTTGACGTATGAACTCAGGAAGCAGGGTTTCGACGTCAAAATCGAGGTCGAGTTGCCCGTGATATATGAGAGCGTTCGCATCGATCTGGGGTATCGTATCGATCTCCTGGTAAACGATCTGGTTATTGTGGAGCTCAAATGTGTGGAGAAGATCGCCCCAGTTCATGAGGCGCAGATCATTTCTTACCTGCGTTTGTGCAGAAAGAGTGTAGGTCTGTTAATTAACTTTCATGTTCGTCATCTCAAAGATGGAATAAAACGATTCGTAGAGGGGACTGACTGGGACTAACTCTGTGTTCCTCTGTGTCCTCTGTGGTAAAAGGAGCTCTAAATGGCAACAGCAACAGTCCCAAACAAAATCAAACTGGCGGGCGGAAGTTTTCTTATTGAAGAGCACGCGACTGACCAGGTCTTTACCCCGGAAGACCTGAGCGAAGAACACCAGCAGATTGCGCAGACCACGCAGGACTTTGCCCGCAATGAGATTCTGCCTAACGCGGACAAGATCGAGCACAAGGAATTCGCGGTGACGCGCGGGCTGATCCAGAAGGCGTGCGAAATCGGCATCGCCAATGTGGACATTCCAGAGCAGTACGGCGGATCGGACATGGACAAGATTGCGTCCGCCATCATCAATGAGCATATTTCCGTCTCGGGCAGCTTCAGCGTAGCTTTTGGTGGACACACCGGCATTGGCACGCTGCCGATTGTTTATTTCGGCACGCCGGAGCAGAAGGCGAAGTATCTGCCGAAACTGGCGACGGGTGAACTGATCGCTGCCTATGCGCTTTCTGAATCGACTTCAGCTTCTGACGCCATGAACGCCCGCACCAAGGCCGTGCTTTCTCCGGATGGCAAAGAGTGGATCCTGAATGGCGAGAAGATGTGGATCACCAACGGCGGCTTTGCTGACGTGGTGATTATTTTTGCCAAGGTCGACGGCGAAAAATTCAGCGCGTTCATCGTGGAGCGTACTTTTCCAGGCTTCCAGTCGGGCGCGGAAGAAAAGAAGATGGGCATCCGCGGATCTTCGACTACGCCGATCATCCTGAACGACTGCCGTGTGCCCAAAGAAAATTTGCTGGGAGAGATCGGCAAGGGGCATGTGATCGCCTTCAACACGTTGAACATCGGACGCTACAAATTGGGCGCAGGCGTGGTTGGTGGGGCGCGCAACGCGCTCAACAATTCCATTGGCTATGCCAAACAGCGCAAGGCGTTCGGCAAGACGCTGGCTGATTTCGGCATCATCCAGGAAAAGCTGGCCAACATGGCAGCGGGAATCTATACCGGCGAATGCATGTCTTATCGCACGGTGGGGATGATTGATGCGGCGATGTCAGAGATCGACAAGAACTCGCCCGATGTTTACAAAGAAACGGCCAAGGGAATTGAGGAGTACGCCGTCGAGTGCTCCATCCTGAAGGTGTTTGGCTCGGAGATGCTGGATTACGTGGTGGATGAGACCGTCCAGATTTACGGCGGCTATGGCTTTGTGGAAGAGTATCCGGCAGAGCGGGCATATCGCGACGCGCGCGTGAACCGCATCTTTGAAGGCACCAACGAAATTAATCGCATGATTATCACTGGGTGGCTCCTAAAGCGCGCGATGAAAGGCCAATTGCCTCTCATGCCCGCTATCAAGAAGCTGACGGATGAAATCATGTCCGGCCCGAGTTCGGCGGACCCACTGGAAGGTTCGCTGGCTGCAGAGCGCACGATGGTGAGCAACGCAAAAAAAGCCACGCTGATGCTGGCCGGAGCGGCGGTGCAGAAATACATGGCGGCGATCGAGCAACAGCAGGAAATTCTTTCCGCGATTGCGGACATGGTGATTGAAGTCTTTGCCATGGATTCCGTGGTGCTGCGAACGCAGAAGCTGATTGAGCGCCAGGGTGAAGCGAAGTCTGCTCTGGCTGTCGCCATGGCCCAGGTGAGCCTGACCCAGTCGCTGGACAGACTCGAAGCGGCGGCCAAAAAAGTTGTGGCGGCGGTTTCAGAAGGCGACATGCTGCGCACGCAGATGGTCATCCTGCGGCGTTTGTTCAAACATGAGCCGTTCAACGTGATCGCGCTGACGCAGCAGATTGCCGCGCGGTTGATCGACGCGGGGAAGTACGTGCGGGCGTAGAACAAACCTACCACGGAGACACGGAGGCACGGAGAAGACCGGAAAAGTTTCAGGATTGCAGTGCTCTCTTGTCGCCTCTGTGGAGCTTAAAATTTGTAAATCAAGCGGCGGCTGGCTATCATCTTTTGGCCAGCCGCTTATTTTATGAATACAGAATGCAATCGCATTGCTTATCAATTGGCCTCAACTATCAACGGTGAGGCGTGGTACGGAGACTCGCTACACGAGATACTCAATGGCGTTACTGACGAGCAAGCCAAAGCCCATCCCATCGCTAACGCTCATTCCATATGGGAGATCGTGGTCCATGTGAATGCGTGGATCAAATTCTTTTCCGGAGCGATCGAGGGAACACCGATTCCGGCATGGAAGACCATGCCCAAAGAAATGGACTGGCCGCCGGTGAAAGGCACCGATGAGCAGGCATGGAGGCAGGCCGTCAGCANATTTTTCGACGAGCATTTGAAGCTGGTGGAAACCATCAAGAGCTTCGGCGATGAGCGGCTGGAAGCAAGTGTGCCGGGCCGCACTTACAACTTCTATCGTCTTTTCCAGAGTGCGACGCAGCATGCGGTGTATCACTCCGGACAGATTGCGTTATTGAAAAAGATGGTTTGAGAATTTACTAGCGATTCAATGAGGCTGGTTGGGTTTCAGAATCGGATAGAACCGGATCGTCGCCATTCTTGGTAAAAACTCTTCCCGTCATCTCCTGTGCCGGAGCGCCGCCTGCCATCTGCTGGGCCACGATCATTTCCCGCGCGGCAGGACGGATAGCAGACAGCTTGGACCCAAAGACAGCGGCTCCCACCATCGCGACTAATCCGCCGATTCCAACGGTCATGGGAGCGCCTAGTTTGTGGGCGAGACTGCCCGCAAGAAGAGCGCCTATGGGAGCCATCCCCATAAAAGTCATGGCATAAACGGACATCACGCGCCCGCGCAGACGGTCGGGGACCATGCTTTGGATCAGCGTGTTGGAAGAAGCCATCTGGATCATCATGAAGAATCCAGCCGGAACAAGCAGAGCCGCGGAGAGCCAAAGCGTCCGCGAGAAAGAAAACAGCAGGAGGGCCACGCCGAATCCGGCACATGAAACAGCTACCCAGAGACTCAGCCCCTTAAGGGTCTTTCTCATGGCCAGCGTGACCGCCCCACCAAGCGCACCGACGCCCGAACAGCCCATGAGCAAGCCCAGGGCTTGTGCGCCGCCGTGGAGGATCTTGTCGGCGAAGAGCGGCATAAGCACCGCATAGGGCATGGCCGTGAAGCTTACCAATCCCAGCAGCAGCATAAGAGCGCGAACGGGGCCGCTTTGAGCGACAAAGCGGAAGCCTTCAATGATGTTTTCCAGCGGAGAACCTTCAATCGCCAGTCGCGGACGGTCCATTTTCATCATGGCCAGCCCAGCAATTACAGCCAGGAAGCTAACGCCATTGGCAAAGAAGCACCAGCCTTCGCCGATGGCGGCGACCACGATGCCCGCAAGCGCCGGTCCCACCACGCGCGCCCCATTGAACATCGACGAATTTAGCGCAATAGCATTCACCAAGTCGGCGCGTGAGACCATATCGACCACAAATGCCTGGCGGGCGGGCAGATCAATGGCGTTGACAACGCCAGTAAGGGCAGCCAGCGTGACAACGTGCCAGATCTTTACCCGATGAGAAAGCGTGATCCAGGCCAGAACGAATGTAAGGACCATCATGGCGGACTGGGTGGCGATAAGGATCTTGCGGCGGTCGATACGGTCGGCCAGCGCGCCGCCAATGGGCGCCAGCAGAAATACCGGTATCTGCGAGGCGAATGCTACGGTCCCCAGCAGGAGGGCAGACCCGGTAAGGCGATAGACCAGCCAAGCCTCGGCGACCTGGTCCATCCAGGTGCCAATCAGCGAAATCAACTGGCCGGCAAAAAATAATTGATAGTTGCGATGGCGCAAAGCCCGGAGGGATTCAGGCCATCTGGAATTAAGGCTGCTGGCCGCGGTTTGAGAAGGATCGTCCGGCATCTGCCCATTAGATGCAAGTCGGATTGAAAACTATAACCTTTTTAGAAACGGGCGATTACCCACCATAGCGGCGGTCGCAAATCGGGGGCGGATTCGCTAGTGGGTGCAAAATCTTGCAGGTTTGTAAAGCTGGGTTAAGCGGCAAAGGACTAGAAGAACCATGCGAAAACCCCAGTAAAAATCATGTTTTTGCCGTATTTGGCTATTGCAAGAAGATGGGTCCGCAAGGTATCTTAGGTTAACTCCTCGCGAGTTAAAATTTTTGTCCTCCCCTTCCGGAATGGAGCTGACGAGCGCGCGCGGAAATAGCTGTCTACGTTTGTATTTGCTTTTGCCCAACCCTCACTTCAGGAGATACACAAGATATGTTCAGGAAATCAATTTGTCTGAGCGCGGTGCTCGCGCTCGGCATGGTAGGAAGCTCGTTTGCCCAAAACCTTACAGCTGCAGCCCAGGCACAGGTAGGAACCAACCCGGACTCATCCGCTAGCGGCTCAGCCCAAGCAATCACACCGCAGATGATTCACAGCGTACCATCAGAACTGGTTGCCGATGATTCGACCGGCCCCAACGCCATTGCTGGCAATCCTGGCGGCGTTGCCAACGTAATTTCAGTTCCGAACTTTACCCGGTCATTCACCGTGAACGGCGTTACATTCCCTTACACCATGGTTGGGAATGATCCTTCACTGGGCCATATCACCACCGTTCCGACAAAGATCGTGGCCGTGTCACTGCAATTGCTGAACGCGGACGGCACAGTTTTTGACACTGTGGATGCGACTCGATTTGTGGTGCCCACATTGAATTCTCCCAACTTCCAGAGATTCAAGTATGAGCCAAACGCCACCGCAGGAATTCCCGCCGAATCCACTCAGTTTTCCGATGCCATCCAGCGCGCCGAGTTCGCCAGCTCGATGGACCCGAACTGGCACACCGAACTGGCCCCGCAAGTGGTCGACAGCATCACCATTACGGTGCCGAAATTCGTGAATGTTCGCTTCCGCGGACAGATTGTCAAAGCAATCAATTATCAGTCCGGTATTGCCGCCGATGGCAACCGTTTTGTGCTGATGTTTAACCTGTTCTTCAACCAGGAGCTTAACATCATCATGAACAACGAGATTGACGCCGGCAACCTGACTACGGACGCATTCAATCTGCCGCTGTTCCCCAACACGTTCCTGTTCTCGTTCAATCCCAACAATCCTCTGCAGCGCGGAAGCTGCTGCGTGCTAGGTTTCCACACCTACTTTACAGATGGCGCTTCACCGGAGCACCGCTGGATCACCGATTACGCCAGCTACATCTCTCCTGGAATCTTTGGCGGCGGGTTTAATGACGTGACCGCGATCAGCCATGAGATCGCTGAAACCTTCAACGATCCTTTCGTCAACAACATTACTCCGCGCTGGCAGTTCCCGGGCGAGCCTGGCGTTTGCCAGGGCAACCTGGAAACCGGCGACCCGGTTGAGGTCCTGGCGAATGCGACTTTCCCAGTAACCCTGAAAAATGCGGGAGTGTCCACCACATACCATCCCCAGACAGAAGCCTTGCTGCAATGGTTTGCACAAACGGTTCCGTCAGATGCTCTTCACGGTGCTTATAGCTACCCTGATCTGACTGCCTTGACTGCACCTGCAATTCTTTGCCACTAGAAACAATTCTTCTCCTTCAATGGCACCGGTCTTCCGGTGCCATTTTTTGTTAGTCCTGCAAGAACTGAATCGGCTGTGCATCCCGTCCCAAGCCCATTTCAGTCCTGTATGCGAATTCTTCAGATTCCTTATGTAAAAATTCGATTATTTCCGAGACTTTGGATTGCAGAGCTGGCCAGAGTAGGCGTAATGTTGGTGCGCCTCTGCAACTCTGAATTCCCAGGAGCCTAGATATATGAGACCCTCGCTTCGCTTGCCTCTCATGCTAACAACCATAATGGTTGTTTTTAGTTTGGCAGTCAGCAGTTATGGCCAAAAGCCGACCACCGATGCTGAAGCCACTGCAGCAATTGCCAATGGTCAGGCTGGTTTTAACAATCCCATCGTTCCATTCAACACGAGCAAAATTCCGTCAGTTCAACTTACCGTGGGTTCCAGTACCGTTTTTGACGCCACTACCGGCGCAGTGGAAGGCGCCAGCGGTGGACAAGCCAGCCTCAACACCGCCGCAGGAAGGGCGCAAGCGGGCAATGATGACGATCTGGTGAATGGTGAAGTGCGGCACACACCACTTGGCGGCACCATCGATGGCCTTGATACGCTCGCAACCTTCGGTGGGGCTTTCGCTGCCCAGGCCGGTCCTGACACAGGAAATGTATTCAAGTTCACCATGGTAGGAAACCATCCTCTTGCAGGGGGAACCACAATTATCCCTGCGAAAATCGCCGAGGTCTCCCTAACACTTCTCAATGCTAATGGCAGCGTTTTGACGACTGTGCCCTTTGCTCCATTTGAGCAGCCCACACTGGAATCTCCTAACTTCGAGCCTCTCGACTACCGGTCCGGCCGGAACATTGAATACGCAGACGCAGTCCACCGCGCTCAATTTTTCAATCGGATGGCAAAAGACTGGCATACAGTGCTGATTCCTCATGTGGTGAATCGCGTAAGCATCACTGTGCCACGCTTTGTAAATGTGCGCCTTTCCAACGGCACCATCATCCAGGCGCGCTCCTATTTCATAGGGACTGCGGCTGACGGCAGCACCTTTGTGCTGATGTTGAATCTTCTGTTCAACTTCTTCTTCGATAACGAGGTAGTGAACGAGATCAATGCAGGTAACTTTACGACCAAGTCCCTGAACATGACCTTGTTCCCGAATACGTTCCTGTTCTCACTTAATGTTAATAACCCGAATACTCCTGGCGGCTGCTGCGTGCTGGGCTTCCACACTTATTTCTTTGATCCCTCAGCCACGCCGCAACCGCGCTGGGTTACTCAATATGCCAGCTGGATTTCTCCCGGACTTTTTGGCTCTGGCTTTGAAGATGTAACGGCCCTTTCGCACGAGACGGCTGAAGCCTTTGGCAATCCGTTCCTGGATAACGCCACGCCTGTCTGGCAGTTCCCAGGCCAGCCGGCCAATTCAAAGGCCTGCCAGGGCAATTTGGAAGAAGGCGATCCTATTGAGGTATTGCCTAACGCTACGATACCGATCACCGTTAAGGAGCCGCACTTCACCTTTACTTACCACCCGCAAAATATTCCTTTATTGCAGTGGTTTGAGATGGGCACAACCTCCAATGCCATTGACGGCGCATTCAGCTTCCCGGATGAAACCGTCCTGCCGCATTCCGCCATCCCCTGTCCGCAGTAAGCTCTATTTGTTTCAAAATTTTGGCGCCGGTCTTTCCGGCGCCATTTTCATTTGTGCCAACAGTGCAGGCCGGTCGTTCGGAGAACTGACTGCAAAAACTTGCATCCCTGAAACCTGCCTGATAATCTAACTAAATAGTTAATTAATTCGGTTGGGGGTGCCCATTCTTTTGGGTGATTGCTGCATACGTCAATTTGTGCACTGGCGAGGAACGCGCATCCCGCCCGACACGACCGCATCTAAAATCCGATACCTCGCCGAGAAGGGAAACATGCGGACGCAACCTGTCCTGGCAATTTTATTTACATTTTTAACTGCACTTTCTTGTGCTGCCCAGGGTCCGGGCGGGGGATCGACGGCAGCGGCGCCTCAGGACCGCCATACGCCTGTGGTGAATACCACACAGACGCCGACGATTGAGGTATTCAGCGGTAGCGGCACCGTTGACAAACTGGTCCCAGGAGTCATCCAGTTAGGTCTACTGGACGCAATTGATCGTGGGCTCAAGCACAATCTCGGCTTACTTCTCTCACAGCAGCAGACGGAACTGGCGCGGGCGCAATATCGCCGGCAGCTTAGCGCATTGTTACCGAACGTTTCCGGTAACGTGAGTGAAGCACTGAACCAAATCAACCTTGCGGCATTCGGTATCCCGCTGCCGGCGGGATTGAAGTCGCCTGTGGTTGGTCCATTCGGGATTTTTGACGCTCATGCCGATATGAATGAAACGCTGCTGGACTTCAATGCGATCAACAAAATCCATGCGGCCTCTGAAAATGAGAGAGCGGCAAAGTTCACGTTGCAGGACGCGCGCGAACTAGTGGTGCTGCTGGTGGGCAACCAATATTTGCTTACGGTAGCGAGCGCCGCACGGCTGGATACGGCAAAAGCACAACTTAATACCGCGCAAACTATTTTTCAACAAACCCAGGACTTGAAAAAGGCCGGGGTGACTGCAGGCATTGATGTGCTGCGGTCGCAAGTGCAGATGCAGACGCAGCAACAGCGCGTGCTGGCGGCGCAGAACCAATTTGAACAGCAAAAGATGTCACTAGCTCGGACCATTGGAATACCGGTGGCACAGCAGTTCCAATTGACGGACACTGTGCCGTACGCGCCGCTTAGTTCGCTGAACCTGGAAGAAGCGCTGGCGCACGCATATCAGGTGCGTCCGGAATTTCTGGCAGCTGAATCGCGCGTGCGGTCGGCTGAGCTTGCAGTGAAAGCCGCCAAAGGCGAGGCGTTGCCGACTTTCGGCATAACCGGTCAAACTGGCTTCATCGGACCCGCGCCCGGAAGCGCCGAGAACACATTCGCTATTTCCGCCGGCCTGCATATACCGATCTTTCAGGGCGGAAAAGTAAAAGCTGACGTCGAACAGGCCGCAACTTTGCTGCGGCAGGAGCGTTTTCAACTGGAAAATCTGCGGGCGCGCGTGGAGTATGAAGTCCGCTCAGCGCTGCTGGACGTGAAGACCTCTGACGACCAGGTTGCCGTGGCCAATCAGCAGATAGGGCTTGCAGCCGAGCAATTGAAGGAAGCGCAGGACCGCTACAAAGCTGGAGTTTCCGGAAGCCTTGAAGTAGTGCAGGCGCAGGAGGCAGTTGCCGGCGCGAATGATAACCACATTCAAGCCCTGTATCAGAACAATATAGCCAAGCTGACGCTGGCGCGCGCCCTGGGCGAGGCGGAGCAGCGGACGCGAGCATTCCTGGGAGGAAAATAAAGTGGCTGACCCGATAAAAATTTCGCCGTATGAGGAAGAAGAAACTGTCCACGAGCCCGTCCGCACGGAAGTTGAGACGCCGGAAAAAAGCGCGGAACCGAGCGAGGAACGCTGGTCCGGCAAAGAGCGCCGCTCCATCAAGGACACTCGCGCTGTAGGATTCTTCCGCACGTATCCCAAGGCCAAGTGGATTATTGCGGCGCTGGTCATCCTTCTTCTTGTTGGCGCATTTTTCATCTGGCGGTATTACGCTGTGCGTGAATCCACCGACGACGCGCAGATTGATGGCCACATCAATCCCATCAGCGCACGCGTTAGCGGCACCGTGCTAAGGGTGCTGCATGACGATAACGAAGTTGTCCAGGCTGGAACGCTGCTGGTGGAACTTGATCCCAAGGATTACCAGGTTGCCGTGGACCGCGCGCGCGCCGATCTGGCAAATGCGCAAGCCAATGCGGTTGCGGCCAACGTGGGCGTTCCACTCACACAGGCGACCAGCTCCAGCCAGTTGCTTGCCGCCGATGCAGGCGTGAAAGGCGCGCAACGCGACATTGAATCGGCCCGCGCCAAGCTGAATGACGCGCAGGCAATGTATGCCAAGACGTCCGCCGACCTGAAGCGTATGGAGCAGCTCATCGCAAAAGATGAGGTTTCGCACCAGCAATACGATGCCTCCGTGGCGGCAAATAGTTCCGCCAAAGCTAACGTAGACGCTGCAACCTCCGCCATTGCCGCCGCGGAAAGCCGGGCAGCGCAATCGCAAGCCCAGGCTGAAGCCGCGCGTACTGTGCCGGAACAACTGAAAGTAACGCGCGCGCGCGCCGGAGCCGCGACTGCGGAAGTGCAGCGAGCTGTTTCAGCATTGGCGCAAGCCGAACTGAATCTCCAATACACAAAAATTACCGCACCGGTTACCGGCGTGCTGAGCAAACGCAGTGTTGAGCCGGGACAAACTGTGCAAGTCGGCCAACCGCTGTTTTCCATCGTGAACCTTGAAGACATCTGGGTCACTGCCAACTTTAAAGAAACACAGCTGCGTGACATGAAAGTCGGACAACGGGCCAAGATCAAAGTTGACGCTTATGGTCGAGAATTTAGCGGCGCCGTTGAATCAATCGGTGGCGCGACAGGGGCGCGCTTTAGCCTGCTGCCGCCGGAAAACGCAACCGGCAATTACGTAAAAGTGGTGCAGCGAATTCCTGTCCGCATCCGCTTTGATAAAGGCCAGGACACGAATCATGAATTGCGTCCAGGCATGTCAGTAGAGCCGGTTGTGTTTACGAAGTAGGAACAGTATTGGTAATTAGTAATTAGTAATTGGCAAAACCGTTCGCAACTGTCGACCAAGAACAAATTGCAGCATCAGCGACAGCCTGGTTCTCCTAAAGTTTTCTTGAAACGTTGAAGCAGCTTCAATGACGGAATCTACAAAGCCAGCAATCAATCCGTGGATCATCGCCATTTCGGTGATGCTTGGCACCTTTATGGAGGTGCTGGACACCACGGTTGTCAACGTATCGCTGCAGCATATTGCGGGCAGCCTTTCCGTGACCCCGGAAGAAGCAACCTGGGTCCTGACCTCATACCTCGTTGCCAACGCTATTGTCCTTCCGCTTACCGGATGGCTGGGCAATTATTTTGGCCGACGCAATATTCTGCTGATGTCGGTTGGCGGATTCACGGTGTTCTCTTTTCTCTGCGGCATTGCTCCGAATCTGCCGCTGCTGATCATCTTCCGCGTGTTCCAGGGCGCAACCGGCGGAGGACTGCAACCACTCTCGCAGGCCATCCTGATGGAAGCTTTCCCACCGGAGAAGCGTGCCAAAGCTATGGCATTCTGGGCGCTCGGAATCGTGGTTGCTCCCATGCTTGGTCCCGTGCTCGGCGGCTGGATCACTGACAGTTATTCCTGGCGCTGGCTTTTCTATATCAACATTCCTATCGGGATCGCGGCTGTGATCATGGCTGTGCTGTTCATTCACGATCCGCCATACATCAAGCGCGGAGAAGGCGGCGTGGACTATTGGGGCATCGGCTACCTCGCTCTCGGAATCGGCGCGCTGCAGATCATGCTCGACAAAGGCCAGGAAGAAGACTGGTTCGGCTCGCACTTTATTCTCACGCTGGCAATTCTCTGCGTGATCGGATTCGTGTTTTTTGTGGTGCGTGAACTCATCACCGGCCATCCTGTGGTGGAGCTGCGGATCTTCAAAAATCGCACCTACGCCACCGGTGTCTTTCTTATGACCGTGCTCGGCTTCGTTCTCTATGGCAGCACCGTCTTGCTTCCACTCTGGCTGCAAACGCTCATGGGATACTCGGCCCTTGAAGCTGGCATGGCCATGCTTCCACGCGGCCTGGGCTCGTTCCTGTTTATGCCGATCGTCGGCATTCTCATGGGAAAAATCGAGGCGCGCAAACTGCTGGCTGCGGGGCTGATCATCGCGTCATTCAGCATCTGGCAGCTCTCCAAGCTCAACCTGAACGCCGGTTACTGGGACATCTTCTGGCCGCAGCTTTTGCAGGGGTGCTCCATGGGACTGCTGTTTGTGCCGCTCACCACCATCACCAACGGCCTGATTCCCAAAGAGCAGATGGGCAACGCCACCAGCCTGTTCAACCTGATGCGCAACATCGGCGCCAGTATCGGGATTGCCAGCGTGACGACGATCTCATCGCGCCACGCCCAAATCCATACCAATACACTGGGGGCAAACGTAACTCCTTACAGTCCGATGGCCCAAACCATGATGGCCCAAATGAAAGCCGCCTTCATGGCCCGCGGCATGGACGCCGCCACCGCCACCAAGCAAGCTGCTGCCGGACTCTTTGGCATGGTCCAGCAACAGGCCGCCATGATGGGCTACGTCGACGTCTTCTTTCTTCTGGCGATCATGTTCGCTGCCTGTCTCCCTTTGATCCTGATCATGAAGAAGGCCCCCAAAGGTGGAGGCGGCCCCGGCGCTATGGCGCACTAAACAAAGCTGCGCGACGCAATAACCGTCGCGCCTCCACTTGTCATCGTTCTGTGCCGAAGGCCGGAGGCCGGAGCCCTGAGCGTAGTCGAAGGGGAGCGGCGTAGTCGGGTCCCCGGCAGATCCGGTGTTGATCTGCTGGGGTGAGGTAGCCGGGAGTCGAACGAACTAAACTGGCGAAGCCCTCAAATCATGGAGCGCAGGCGCCCTCGCCTGCGGCCCCTCTGTGTTCCTTTGTGACCTCTGTGGTAAAGCTTTTGCTTTTTCTGACTTCGGCTTTTCTCCGTGCCTCCGTGGTGGGTTTTAGTCACTCGCGATTAGCCGCCATAGGGTACTACCTCACCAGTGACTTCAGCTCCAGCACTTCCAGCGGACACTCCGGCCAGTTATGTTCCCAGCACACAATCATGTCGCAACCCTTAAGGTCATGCATGTGCTTCAGGAAATTGCGGCTTTGGTATTCAATTTCAATTTTTAGCCGTTGCAGCCGGTTTTCTCCCGCCACGCGCATCGCTTCGCAGTCCGGAAATCCCGCCTGTACCAGCAGCATCAGAAAGCCCAGCCGTTCTGACATGGCGCCAAACAGATACAGCACTCCGGCTTCGTTCGTTGGCGCAAACACCAGCGGACAGCCCTGCAACAGCGGTCCATACATCGGCCGGTCCTTCAAGATCTGCGGCACGCATGGCGGTGCCGACATTTTGGGTACGCTACCCTCATGCGTGGCCTTGTATTCAATTGCATCCAGAATGTCTTTGTACTCGTCGGCCAGGCCCTGTTCTTCTATGTACATCTTTATTCCGTCCGGCACGTTCACCCACATCCCAAACATTCTCAGCATGGGGCGTACGCTGTAGCGGCTCAACTGTTCGTACTCAATCAGGCTGGGGACTTTCTTGAGCGTGCGCACAATTCCAGTCCAGTCCTGGAACAGTGATTGCATCGTCACTTTTTTGCCGGCCCCATTGATTTCCAGGCCGCAGGCCTCCATGGCGCTCTGATAGCTGCCAAAATGCTTCCTCACGTTGCGTGGGGTGGCCCCAGACAGCGCCATCAGTTCGCCGCGGGTGGGCGTTTTTCCCAGCTTGACTGCGCTGGCCAGAATGGCGGCTGTTAATTCTTCCTTCGTCAACATCTTCACGTTTCCTCCATGGGCCCTGCCTCAGTGTTCCTCTGCGTCCTCTGTGGTAAAAACTCTTCATTTCGCGCTTACAAACGCTCTCCCTATCCCGCCGATCCCCTCCACTTCCCGTATCTCGCCCGCTTCTTTCATGCGTTTCAGGGTGTTGTGAATCGGCGGCATCACATGCTTGTACTTGCTGAGGTCGTATCCCATTTCAGCCATGCGGTCTCTTACTTGGGTCGGCGTCAACGGCAGCAACAACGGCTGCCTGAACACCCACCGGATAGCCTCCGTCAGCCCCATCTCCTGCCCCGCCCCGTGGGCTGATTCCTCATTCTGCTTTAACTCATTGATTCTGCTGGCGATATCGGAATCAATTGTTTCACCTGACAACCTGGCCAGCTGCTCTACAACCGGCCCCCAATGTGAAATCTGTTCTTTAATCTCAGTTTCCTGCCGTATCAGCTCTCTAAGCCGTTCCCTTGCCGATTCATACATTTTCAACGCAGTTTCATCTGCCATACGGTACTTATACAAAATAGTTAACTATATGTCAACAATTATTTCACAAACATTAATAATGCTTACCCCTTGTCATCCCGACCGAAAACCGAACGACCGAAGGGGAGGTGAGGTTGAGTGGAGGGACCCCGAGAGTTTGTCCTAATGCCATGCCGCATCAGGGAGTTCTCTCGTGACAAATGGAGCAGTATGTGTTCGATTTTCAATTACCATTACCAAATTACCCATTTACGAAATCTCGAATATCCTTCCTTCTGCCATCCCGAACCCAAAAACCGAATGACTTTCCGGGTGATTTTGATTCTGGTCCTCTATGTTCCATAGCCTGCCCTGAGCGAGCTTTGCGAGTCGAATGGGTGACCTCTGTGGTTAAAGGTTGTGACCAGGAGAAACAGACGCGATTGCAAATGATCAGCGCCGGAGACGCGTTGCGAAGTTAGCCCCAATACCGTTCACTTAACGAATTCGAGACTGCCCGAAACTAAGGAGACTCAAGCCCCGCCAGGGGCGCAATTACTGAGCCCACCGCGTAAGCGGTGGGAAATGGTGAAGATTCGCAGCGAGCCCCGGAGGGGCGACACAGAAGATGCTGATAACTCCATACCTTGCGCCGCAGGCCCGCGCGTAGCGCGAAGCGCGGAGCGACACGGAAAGATTGGCCGCAATGGAGCGCGCTATCACTCAGCTTTCAAGTCTCGCAGCGGCAGCCTCGGTCACCGCCACCAAGCAGGCCTTGCGCCGGACTCTTCGGCATGGTCCAGCAACAGGCCTCCATGATCGGATATCTCGGCGTCTTTTCCTTCTGGCGATCATGCTCGGCGGCTGTCTGCCGCTCATCCTTCTGATGAAAAAAGCCTAGCAAAGCGGAGGTGGCCCGGGAGCGATGGGCACTAGAGCTATTTCCCCCAAGTCAGCGCGTTAAGGGGTCTTATTTTTTTAGGGATGGCCCCTATAGGCGATTTCCATTATAAGAAAATATTAATGTAAAAGCGTATTCAGCTTTTCTGCGTGATTAATACTTGTTTTTTATCAAAAGCGACATATGATTACAAAATCTAAACAAACGATAACTAGGAATTAT